>Ga0172375_10007703_pt1 | contig 14680 bp, 10 predicted proteins | sample LakKiv1m_FD_114537 | JGI IMG/M metagenome (GOLD analysis project Ga0172375, IMG submission 114537) | Freshwater microbial communities from Kabuno Bay, South-Kivu, Congo - kab_092012_11.1m | ecosystem: Environmental > Aquatic > Freshwater > Lake | place: Democratic Republic of the Congo... | reverse complement strand
GCCAGGGGACACCGGTAAAGACTGCCTTGCGGGCAGCTTCCATGCCTGCATGGTCATCACTGATAATCAACTGCACACCAAACAGTCCGCGCTTGATCAATCCCTCCAGAAATGCCCGCGAGTTTGTCCAGCTGGCGCTTTTTCCACTGGGCGTTATCCTCATCCAGTTTGCCAAGCAGGAAGACTAGGCGGTGCAGCACCCCCATCGGGAAGGCGCCTGAACCGCAGGCCGGGTCCAACACCTTAACCGTATCGATGGCATCCAGCAGCACTTGCGTCTCTTTGCGGTCAAAGGGATTGCCATGTTCTGTGTAGGAAAACAGGTGTCGCAGGCGAATTTCATAGGGGGAGGTTTGAGCATCGGTTCGAGTTTCAGAAGGAAGGCCGGGTTGGTGCTCGCCTGAAAGGGTCGGCTGGCTGGGTTTGAGTGCCTCAACCTGAGGATCAGGGTTGAATTCTTTTAGTTTCTGATCCAGGTAAGCCAGCAGCGATTCGTCCACCATGTAATTGACGATCTCGCGCGGGGTGTAATAAGAACCGGTCGCTTTGCGCGCGGTGGTCTGTGTTTCCGGGTTGTAGGCCGCCAGCAGGTTTTCAAACACCCGCCCGAGCAGTTCCGGGTCGAGCGCAACTTCTTCTTCCAGCGGGGTGTTTTCTTCAACCGTGAATTTGTAGCGGTTGAGGATATTGATCAACCCGCTTACTTTATAGGTTTTATTTTTTGTGTCAAACACAGCATTCAGGTCCACCCCCCGTTCAGCTCCGAAAAATAGTTTATTAGGCACATTTATCGGATTTGCAGGGTTGCCTGAAAAACCATCCACGCGGCGCATTTTTTCTTCACAGCCGGCAGGAACCGCTTCGCCCGCGTCGCGTTCGCGGTCCAGGCATTCGAACAGGCCGCCGTTCAGGAAGGGAATATCCTTAAAAAGCTGCAGGGTGGTAGTGGGTTCCACAAAGAGATCCTTGTAGCGGAAGACATTGGCTACCCCGTACTGGCTGCTTTTTCCCTGAAAGGAAGCATCCTCAATGAACTGGCGTTTGGATACATCCTCCTGGTTCAAAACGGCAAAGAACAGGTTCTGCAGGATGGCTTTGTAATACGTGGTTTCTTCATCCTGTAAACTCTTCAAAACCTCGCTAATAGTATCTTTTTCAAAAAGTGCGTCAGGCACCAGCCCTTTTTCCTTGATGAACCAGATGAAGATCAAGCGGGTGATCAGGCGGATAACGCTGGTGGGGTTGCGGGTTTCATCACTGCCCGCCTCAGCCGGAAAAGTGCATTCCTTAACCGCCCAGAAATACCAGTATGACAGCTCCCGGTAAAAGTTCTTGTTCAGTTCCTTAATATCCAGAACGCGCTGCCATTCCTTATGCAGTGCTTCCATATTTGCCAGGGCTTTTCCTGAGTTCAACTGGCTGAGGGCAAGGTCATGCAGTATCTCGACATGCGCCCGGTGAGGAGAGCGCATGCTGATATCCTTGATCAAGGTTACTTTTTCAAGTACATCCTTGCCGGTTTCGTGCATGTTCGGGCGTCTGCCGATGATGGCCACCGAAATCTTTTCCCCGTAGTTGAAAACCAGCATGGCAGGCACGCTGAAAAGTTTGTTGATCTCGCGGGTTATTGTTGAAAGTTGGGTACGGGAATAGTCTTTATCTTTTAGTTCCAATGCAAAAAACAAATAAGAGGTAATTGAGGGGTTAATGGATTTATCAACTACCAAAGGTATCTGGCGTTGTGAGTAAAGGTCCAGGTCCTCATCAGCTAATTGAAAAAGAAGATCGATTTTAAGCCAATCGCTCACCTGTGCTTTTTCTTTATTGATGGAAACGGGCTGGCTGAAGGTTTCAAAAAAGTCATCCGCTGTTTTATCGGCCAGCGGCATCCGGCGCTCGCTGTCGTAGCCCATGGTTTTGAGCAGGTCATCAGCTGCAAGAAAAAATTCTTTTGTAATAAAGTTCTGAATGCTGGTTTGGATCTTTTGTTTTAGCGCAGTATCACTCATTTTTGATCACCACCCAGGTTATCAATTCAAAATCATTTCCATCCGAAGGCTGGATGCCCGCTGGCGGGATCTTGGCGTTTTTATCCGTGCCAATACTGGCTGTTATCTTTCTCTTCAGCTGCTGAGAAATTGATCCTAGCGCTTCTTCCAAAAGGCGGTCATATTTCTGCATATGCTTACATCCATCAGTTTCCTGCTCAAAAAGGGCGCTCAACATTACGGATGCTTCGGGCTTGCCCGCGCACAGCTCCCGCAGGAGCTCGAGGATCTGTTTGGCTTGTGGAAAGCTGTAGCGGACGCCACCCTCGTCAAAGGCATAGGCAAGGAAATATGGCTGAAGTGGGTTAAATTGCTTTAATTCATCGGTACCGTTGTTCTGGCGCAGGCAGAAAACAACCCCTGGTCGGATTGCCGCCTGTTTGGCGTCAGGCGAGACAACACAATTTAACCCCAGTGGGGCATCCTCAAGCAATTTTCGGTTGCTTTCAATATAACGGCTGAGTTCTGCGCGAAAATCCTCGAGGGAAAAGTCAGTAAGGTCAACCGTTTCATTAAAGTCCTCCAGGTCCATGACTTCTTCTTGGAGGCGTAAAAGCTGTTTGTCTCGATAGGTTAATTCATCCGTGATCAGGTCTTGCATATCCAATGGATTATCATCGGCAGCTGCTGATACATCCACCAGCGCCATACGGGCTTCAACACGGTTTTTTAGTGAAATATAACGTTCCAGGTCTGGAGTCGGCCAATAGTTGACGAGTTTAACTTTGCTGTGGAGTGATCCAATTCGGTCAATACGTCCGTAACGTTGGATAATACGAACCGGGTTCCAATGGATATCATAATTAACTACCAGGTCGCAATCCTGCAGGTTCTGTCCTTCCGAGATGCAGTCAGTGGCAATAAGTAGGTCGATTTCCGCATCCTGTGGCATGCTTTTGATGCGCGCGCGCTGTTTGGAGATCGGCGAGAAATTGGTGAGGATATGATTAAAATCAGTTTTGCCCAGCGTGGTTTTGTCGTTGGACCCGCCGCCGGTAACCAATGCCGCATGAATCCCCAGCTCATCAGCAGCCCAGTCAGATAGATTTTCATATAAATATTTGGCAGTATCTGCAAATGCGGTAAACAGCAGAACTTTTTTACAGGGTTTGCCATTTTTATTTGCTGTGGGATGCTGTACTTTATTTCGGATGATTGATCGCAAATTATTCAGTTTGGCATCACGCGCGGCGTCAATGCAAACTGCCTGGTCAAAAATTGCCTGGATCTTTGCGCGGTCGCTGAGCAGGTCTTTCTTCCATTGTTCCAGGTCTAAATGCGCAAGTCTTATTTCCAGTTTCTTGCCGACCTTCATGTTATCCAGAGCGGCGTTTAAGTCATCATCGGCTTCGGCGTCAATTTCCAGATCATCCAGATTTATGCTTTCTCGTTCATTAGCCAACTTTTCATAGGCGGCTATTCGGGTGAGCAGGTCATCCATTTTGCTCAAGGTCCTGCCCATGGAAATGGTAAAAGAGTTGATCGAACTTTCCAGGCGCTTGAGAAAGCCGACCTTCATCATGCCGATCAGGAAGTTTTCACGTTGTGCCTGGTTAAAGTTTGGCAGCAGATCCAGTTCATATTCAGAACGAAATTTGGGTAATAAATATGTTGATGGTTTAAATATTGACAACTGATAATCAGAAATCTGGTCATTCAATGAATCATAGGACGGGAATTCCTTCTTAAGGTCAATATCTGGGAAAATCGAATCGGGCTTTTCCCGCTGGGGAAAGCCGCCCAGGTTGGCAACAGTATCCTTATAGTATTTAACAACATGTTTGCGCGCCCGGGCAATTGTCAACCCATCCAGCAATCGGAAAAATGCCGGGCTCAATTTCTGGAGGAGGTCGTCTGTTTCATGATTATCATTATCTTTTGCCCATTTGGTAAAAACAACCTGCGAAGCATTGATCAGGTTGTCCAGTGATGGGATCCCGAGCGTGGCATGAAAAGCAAAGTCTTTTTCTTCGGTTATAAAATGGATCTGGTTTCTTAAATCCTTTAAGCTGGTATTTACCGGCGTGGCAGAAAGCATCAGGACGCGCGTTTTTACGTTGCCCTTGATGATGTCTTTCATTAATCGTTCATATCGGCTCATCCGTGCAATGTTGCCATCAACATCGCGCTTGCCCTTGGTGTTGTTGCGGAAGTTGTGGCTTTCATCAATAACCACCAGGTCATAGGTACCCCAGGAAAAATTTTCCAGGTTAATATTTCCGGAATGTCCCCTGTCGCGGCTGAGGTCCGTGTGGCAAAGTACAGTATAGCCAAAGCGGTCCTCAGGGAATGGATTTAATTCACTGCCCACATGGGCCTGGTATACAGTCCAGTTCTCTTTCAGTTTTTTAGGGCAGAGGACCAGCACCCTGAAATTTTTCAGTTCAAAATATTTTATGATCGCCAGGGCTTCATAAGTTTTTCCGAGGCCGACGCTGTCAGCAATAATGCAGCCGCCATAATTCAGTATTTTGTTGATGGCGCCCTTCACGCCGTCTTTCTGAAAATCAAACAGCGATTTCCATATGCCGGTATCTACGATCAGTTTTTCTTTTTCCTCAAAATCAAGGGATTCCTGCTCTTTGAGATAATCCTCAAAGATATGAAAAAGGGTTTTGAAATATATAAATTCCGGCGAGTTATCTTTATATAGCTTTGCGAGGTACTTTAAAACTTCCTCTTTTACATCTTCAGTTAATGAATTATCTTCCCATAAAGTATTGAACCATTGCAGCAGGTCTTTCTTATCTCTCTGGTCATTGACCTCGTAATTTAGCTCAACATTATTTTGGACCTCACCAAGTCCAAGGCCGTGAACTGTAAAATTTGAGCTCCCAAGAATCGCGTCCTTGGAATTCTCAGTTTCAATATGGTACATTTTCCCATGCAGGAAGTTGGTTCGCTTTATAGATTTAATTTCAGTTTTGGTTTTTATCCATTCCGAACATTCTTTGGCGGTGCGCTTTTGCTGCAGTCGGTTGGTGAGTGATATGCTGCTGTCTTCAATCGCATATGCATGGGCATCGGTCTTGTCGGGATCCAAAGATTTAATAAATTTTGGTTCCCCGAAAAGGAACCTCAGGGAGTCAATGGTATTAAGGTTTTCTTTTAGAGCTTCGTAGGCGTAAATTGTGAAATATGCTGAAACTATCGAAAGGCGGGAATTACTCTTAACTTTATCCTTTAAGAATTTGCCAATATTGTTTCGGTAGTAATTATCATAAATTCCAGACTCAATATGATTTGCAGAAGTGTTCAAAATGCACCCCAAATAAAAAAGGATTCAGACTGTATGAATTATTATATAACCGGAAATAATTTAGATACTATCTGGGTATCTTTTTATAATTAATACTGGATTAGGGTTAACCAACCGCGCAAAACCAAACTTGGGGTTGGATGGTACGAGTTGCTTACTCTGCGGGTAAGGTTACCAGTTGCAGAAAGGGGGTGCTATCGCTGATCCCCATGAAACAGTGTATATAGTATCCTGTGGTTTATGGTATCATGTGTGCAATACCTTAGGTAAAACCTTAGGTTTTACTCATATGAAATCTAATCCGGATCATAATTGCCTTTTTGAAATTGCCAAAGATCAGGCTGGCTATTTTTCATCCAGCCAGGCCGGCACATGCGGGTTTTCATGGGAACGGCTTTCGAATACTGTGAAAAATGGGAAATTCAGGCGTGTTTCTCCCGGCATCTACCGTTTTCAACAATATCCTGAATCCAGGTTTGAAGATCTTTTTATAGCTCTTCTCAAAACAGGCAGTCATTCTGTTCTCTCGCATGTAACAGCGCTTTCCGTTTATGGTCTTTCCGATGCGTTGCCGGGTGTAATTCATGTGACCATTCCTCGTAATGCTTCTAGGCGTCGTCAAGGTATTAAGTTCCATACAAAATCAATTTTACAAAATGAAATTACACTTTATGAAGGTCTTCGGGTCACCACAGTTGAAAGGACCATCATTGACCTTTTTGAAAGCGGTTTTGATCCCGGCCTGTTGAGGCAAGCGGTGGATCAGTCATTGGAACGTGGGCTAACCACTAAAGCTTTATTGGTGAATGCGATTGGTAACCGCAAGAAAAATTCATTTATAAATTTGGAAAAAATAATATCTAGAGGGTTAGCATGAGGTATTTAAACGGTTCCGTTTTTCGCCAATCCCTTGAAAGCCATATTCAAACCCATCATAATAACACTGCGCTACCTTATGAGAGGTTAAGAAAGATAATCGCTTTTGACCGCTTCCTTGCACGGCTTAATAAAGCTATTCCGGAAAAATGGGTTCTAAAAGGCGGGTATATGCTAGAGGTATATTATCCCGGTCGTGTGAGGACCACAAAAGATGTTGATCTCCTTTTTCTCGACAAAGGAAACAATATCTATGAGCTTTTTGTCCAGGCAGGGCTTATGGATTTGGGGGACTGGTTTAGCTTTGAAGTTAAAAACCCATCGAATATCAGCCATGATAATTCTGTTCAATACCGTTTCAACATTAGATCATTATTGGCAAGCAGAACTTTCGAGCCATTTCATTTGGATGTTAATACCAGTGATGAGCTGGTTTCAAAACCGGTTATTAAAAACGGTATAGGCTATCTTGAATTCGCAGATATTCGCCCAGTCAGTATTCCCTGCTACTCCCTTGAGCAGCAAGTTGCTGAAAAACTGCATTATCTAACCAAACCTGAGCAAGGTGAAAGGCTCTCACGCGTGAAAGATCTAATAGACATTTTGTTCATTGCCAATAATTATGCGTTTTCTTTTTCAAAGCTAAAACAGTCAACTGAATTCACTTTTTCCCATCGTTCAACTCACTCACTCCCTGATGAAGCGCCAAAAATTGAAAGCATTTACTCTAAGTCTTTTGAGAATTTAGCAAAAGAAACAGGGTTGAGTTACCGAAAACTTGATGAAGGGAATCAAGCATTAGGCTTGTTTATTATGCCGATTCTCACCAGGAAAACCGGATTACATCGATGGGTTCCCCAAAATTGGTCTTGGAAGTAAAGAATTCTTTTAATCCTTTCCTGGCTCTGTAAACCCCAACTCCTTCCCCGCCCATCCCATCGCCTCCCCCAATTCCCTTAAGAATGCTTCTTTATCGTTCGGTCCTTTTATTTCCTTCATGTTGTCTTTCAACGCCGCCGTACTCAGCACCAATTTCACAGCCTGCAGTCTCACCCTCGGGTCCGCGTCCTCCAGCGCACTGTGCAGCACCTCAATTGCCCGCTCCACCAGTCCGCCGATAGCGTCCTTGTGCCGCTCGCGCAGCGTCCGGCGCCTCTCTTCTAATGCGTCAATGAACACCGTGTTATGGTTTCGCCACGTGTTCACCCACTGCCGGCTCACCTTCACCCGCTTGGCAATTTCCCCGTCGCTCATCCCTGTCAGCGCCAGCTCGATCGCCAGCTCCTGCTTTTCATTCAATTTCTCTTCTTCGTTTTCTCTCATAAATTTTATTATAGAACATATTATCTATTATTTCAAGATATATATACTATTGTATATTTATATATCTGTTTACTTGACAGTTGACACATGAAAAACTGTCAACAAATGTCAAGAAAAGTCAACAAATACAATGATCGTCACCCTCACCCTTGCCTCTCCCTTTTAAGGGAGAGGAGTTTAAAAGGCAACCGGAAGAGCTATGCCCTTCCGGTTCTCCCTCTCCCGCAAGCAGGAGACTATAGCGCAAGGCGCTTTTTGCCTTGTGGTGGTTAAGGGTGAGGGGCTTTACGCCGCCTTATTCGCCTTGGCGGTCACAACATACTTGACCGCTTCAGCCGCGATGGAGGGGATGAGGAAAAGCGGGATCACCAGGCGCCATTCGGCCCAGCCCATGGGCAGGGTGTTGAAGATATCATTGAAGAAAGGCACATACAGCACCGGAACCATCAGCAGGCAGGAGGCGAGGATGGCGATGTTCATCCATTTGGACGAGAACACGCCGATCTTCAGCAGCGGGTAGCGTTCGGAGCGGGCGGTGAAGGCGCGCAGCAGTTCAGCAAAGACCAGGGTCACAAAGGCCAGGGTCTCGGCGTAGCGCGGGTCGTTGTGCGAGAGGCCAACCTTGTAGGCAATGAGGGTGGCGCCGGTGATGGCAATGGACTGGATGACCACGCCCAGCTGCATGAACTTGTTGATGATGGGTTCCTTGGGCGGGCGCGGATTTTGCACCATGATGTCAGGGTCGCCTTTTTCGGTGCCCAAAGCCAGCGCCGGGGCGCCATCGGTCACCAGGTTCAGCCACAGCAGCTGGATGGGTACCAAGGGGGAGCTGAGGCCCATGGCAACCGCTTCGGGGAACAGCCAGCGGCCGAACACGGTGGGGATAAAGATGATCAGGATCTCGGCCATGTTGCAGGAGATGAGGAAGTAGACGAACTTGCGGATGTTGGCGTAGATGATGCGCCCCTGCTCCACTGCCGAGACGATGCTGGCGTAGTTATCGTCGGTCAGCACCATGTCGGCCGTTTCTTTGGCCACATCGGTGCCGGTGATGCCCATGGCAACGCCGATATCCGAGGCCTTGATGGCGGGGGCGTCGTTGACGCCGTCGCCGGTCATGGCCACCACTTCGTCGCGCGCCTTGAGGGCGTGCACGATGCGCATCTTGTGTTCAGGCGAGACACGGGCGTAAACGTCAATGTCTTCCACCTGCTTCTGCAATTCTTCGTCGGTCATGGCGTCCACTTCGGCGCCGGTGCGCACCTGTTTGCCAGGGCGCAGCAGGCCGATGCTTTCAGCAATGGCCTTGGCGGTGTTGGGGTAGTCGCCGGTGATCATAACGGTGCGGATGCCCGCGCCCAGCGCCCGCAGCAGTGCGGGTTTGACCTCTTCGCGGGCGGGATCGATCATGCCCACCAGGCCGGCAAACACCAGGTCCTTCTCAAGCGCTTCGCTGTTCACTTCATCGGGTTTGGATGAGACCACGCGGTAGGCCATGCCCAGCACGCGCAGGGCGTCTTTGGTCATATCGTCGTTGGCCGCCAGGATCTCGGCGCGCTTTGCGGCGTCGATGGGGGCGGTGGTGTTATCCATCTTCTGATAGCGGTTGCAGAGCTGCAGCACCACATCGGGCGCGCCCTTGACCGCGATCACGTGCGACTGTTTGCCGCTCTTTTCATCGAAGAGCGAGATGTCGGCCGCCTTGGGGGCTTTCACTTCGTGCACGGTGATCATGCGCTTGCGTTCGGAGTCAAAGGGCACTTCGGCAGCGCGGGGATAGGCGGTGTTGAGCTCTGAAGCCCAGGCGCCGGCTTTAGCCGCAGCCACCAGGATGGAGCCTTCGGTGGGGTCGCCGACGATGCGGTAGCGCTTCTTGCCATCTTCCTCGAATTCGTCGAGGATGGAATCGTTATTGATGGAACCGACCCACAGCGCGTTGCCGATGCCGGGGAAGTCGTGCGCGTCCACCTTCTTGCCGTTGTCCATGAAGTCGCCTTCAGGGGCATAGCCGGCGCCGGTGATGCCCAGGGCTTTGCCATCCACCCATACACGGGTGACGGTCATGGCGTTCTGGGTGAGGGTGCCAGTCTTGTCGGAGCAGATGACGGTGGCGGAGCCGAGGGTTTCAACCGAGGCCAGCTTGCGGATCAGCGCGTGGCGCTTGACCATTTCGCGCATGCCCAGGGCCAGGCTGATGGTGACGACCGCGGGCAGGCCTTCGGGCACGGCCGCGATGGCCAGGCTGACGGCGATCATAAAGCTTTCGACAATGTGCGGGAGGGAGGGCGGCCAGCCGGCTTCGATCATGCCGGCGCCGAAAACGATGGCAGAGACGACCAGGCAGGCGATGCCCAGCGTCTTGCCGAGCTCTTCCAGGCGGCGCTGCAGGGGTGTTTCTTCCTCTTCAACCGACTGGAGCATCTTGGCGATCAGGCCAAGCTGGGTGTGCATGCCGGTGCTGACGACCACGCCCTGGCCGCGCCCGTAGGTGACCACGGTACCGCTGAAAGCGGTGTTGCGGCGGTCGCCTAAAGAGGCGTCGGAATCAAGGACGGAGAGCGCGTTCTTCTCAACCGGAACAGATTCGCCGGTGAGGGCCGCTTCTTCGATCTTCAGGTTGACGGCTTCCAGCAGGCGCACGTCGGCGGGCACAAAGTTGCCTGTTTCCAGGAAGACGATGTCGCCGGGCACCAGCTCGCGCGCGGGAACCGACACGCGGTGGCCGTCGCGCAGCACCTGGGCTTCGGGCGAAGCCATCTTCTTCAGGGCAGCCAGCTCCTGCTGCGCTTTACCTTCCTGCACCACGCCCATCACGGTGTTAAGGACAACGATGGTGACGATGGCGATGGCGTCAATGGTCTCGCCGAGCAGGGCCGAAATGGCGGCCGCAACGATGAGCAGGATGACCACAAAGCTGTTGAGCTGGGCGATGACCATCTGCAGGAAGGTGGTTTTCTTGCCTTCTTCCAGCTGGTTGAGGCCGTATTCCGCAGCGCGGGCTTTGGCTTTTTCGCTGGAGAGGCCTTTTTCGAGGCCGGAATCCAGCTTTTCGAGCACTTGTTCGCGGCTGAGCGCATGCCAGGTAACCTGCAGGTCACGCGGCGCGGCTGACGCGGGGGTGGTTTCGGACATAGGATAACTCCTTATGATAAATTATAGGGCTGGGGTTTTGAAACAGCCGTACAAGGGGATAAGTTTAACGCATATTCTAATCAGGCGCAATGCGGGTTTCGGCCGGCAGAATGGTGCCTTTGGGGACCACCACGATGCCGTCGCGCACAGTGTAGAGGTGATTGTCGATATTGGTGCCGCGCGGGAAGGGGCGGATGACCGTGCCGTGCCCGATACTGGAGTTTTTGTCGATGATGGCGCCTTCAATATCGCAACCTTTGCCAATGCCCAGGATCAGGTCTTCATCGCTTTCTTTGCCGCGGCGGAAGAAGCCGTAGTAGTCAGCGCCCATCAGGATGGATTGCTTGATCTTGCAGCCCGAGCGGACCTGGCTGCGCAGGCCGATGACCGCGCCGCGGATATCCGCGTCCTGGATCCAGCCGCCCTCGGCGATGAGCGTGTCTTCGAGGTAGCTGTTCTCGATCTGGGTGCCGGGCAGGAAGCGCGGGTGGGTGTAGATCGGCCAGCCTTCATCTATTAAGGAGAAGGGCGGCTCTTTGCTTGCGAGCGACAGGTTGATCTCGTAGAAAGAGCGGATGGTGCCGATATCGGCCCAGTAGCCATCGTATTCAAAGCCAAAAACATTGTGCTTTTCCACAGCCGCCGGGATAACGTGCGAGCCGAAATCGTCATATTCGGTCTTGTCGAGCATATCCATGAGGGTATCGATATTGAAGAGGTAGATGCCCATGGAGCCGAAGTAAGGCCTGGCGGGGTCATCGCGGCAGACCATCTCGTTCAGCAGCGCTTCTTCCTGGGGCTTTTCGGCGAACTGGATGATGCGGTCGTTCTCATCGCGCTTGAGGATGCCCAGGCGCGGCGCATCTGCACGCGTCACCGGCTGAACAGCCACGGTGAGGTCGGCCTTGTTCTTCCAGTGGGTGGCGATCATTTCGCCATAGTCCATGCGGTAAAGGTGATCGCCCGCCAGGATGAGTACGAAAGGCACGCGGGCGGACTTGATCTCGACCAGCTGCTTGCGCACCGCGTCGGCTGTGCCCTGGTACCAGTCGGTGGCCTTCAGGGTCTGCTCGGCCGCCCAGATCTGCACCCAGCCGGTGTGAAAGACATCGAAGTCGTAGGTCTGGGAGATGTGGCGGTGGAGGGAGACGGAGTTGAACTGGGTAAGGACGGCGATCTTGGTGATGCCCGAGTTGATGCAGTTGCTGATGGGGATATCGATGAGGCGGTATTTTCCGGCGATGGGGACCGCGGGTTTGGCGCGCTCCTTGGTGAGCGGATAGAGACGCGCACCCTGACCGCCGCCCATGATCACGCTCATGACATTGTCAAAGGTCTTCATGCCATCCTCCTGCCAATTTCCAACCCGTTTTACTAAGTATAACGGATTGAAGAGGGAAAGCATCGTTAAATTTTGGTTAAGAATAATTGTTGGATGTCATGAATCCAGTGCGGCTATTTTTTACCGTCAGCCCGGCGCAGGAGCAGCGGACCCAGGAGGTCGACGATATTGCCAAAGACCGGCTCGGCGAACCTGGAAATGCTGAGCCAGGCAGGCACATATACCACGCGGCGGGGATGGCTGAGCAGGCGCCACAAGGCGCGGCTGACACGCTCAACGCCCACCGCCAGCTTTTCAGCCGGGACAGAGCCGCCGTTCTCGAGCGCGCGCGCCTGGTCGAAGAACTCGGTTTTCACCGGGCCAAGGCGCATGACCGAGGCATGCACGCCCGAACCGCGCAGCTCGCGGTTCAGCGAGCTGATGAAGGAATCCAGAAAAGCCTTGCTGCCCGAATACATGGCGATGCCCTGGTTGGGAAAGCCGCCGGAGATGGAGCCGATACCGATGATATGGCCGCACTTGCGCTGCAGCATGCCGGGCAGGAAGAGCGAGGTAAGATGGGCAACCGCTTCCATGTTCACGGCGAACAACTGGCGGGCGGTCCGCCACGGCATGCGCGAGAAATAGCCGTACCAGCCGAAGCCAGCGTTATTGATGAGAATGTCGACCTGATATGCTGCGGAGATCGCCTTGAAAAGCCGGAGCCGCTCAGCAGGTTTGGCAATGTCCGCAGGGAAAATGACCACCCTATCCGTAAAGCCATTGATCTCTTTCGCCAGCTCCAGCATGCGGTCTTCACGGCGGGCGGTGAGCAGCACGCGCAGCCCTTTTTCTGCGAGGGTGTGCGCCAGCGCGGCACCAATTCCCGAGGAAGCACCGGTGATGAGCGCAGTTTTGCCGGACCAGTCATTCATAAGGCGAAACTCAGCGGACGGGCGCTTTCTTTTCGCGCGCCAGCCACCATTTGACCGTGTCGGCGACGGTTGAGACCATCATGCGCGGGCTGTAACCCAGCTCGCGGCGGGCTTTGTCGCAGCAGATATCCGAGTTACCCTGAACCGTTTCAATCGAATAACCGGTGAACTTGGGCGTCTGGCGGGTGAGGCGGTAGAAGAGCGGCGTGAAGTTGGCTGTGAACTTTGCCAGCCAGTTGGGGATGTGAATGGTGGCGGTGCGCTTGCCGAGCACGTCCTGCACCATCTGCTTGAGCTGGAAGATCTTGATCTGCCAGCCGGAGAGGATATAGACCTCACCCTTGCGTCCGCGCTCGCCGGCCAGGATATGGCCGCGGGCAGCGTCGCGCACATCGACGAAGTCATAAGCGCCCTCGATCATCAGGTGGGGCTTGGGGCGCATAAAGTTGCGCAGCAGATCGCCCATCTCGGAGCCGCGGTAGTCATGCGGGCCGATGATGCCGGTGGGGCAGACAATGACCGCGTCGAGCCCGTTTTCCACAGCTTCCAGAACTGCCAGCGAGGCTTCGGCTTTGGTGCGGTCGTACTCGCCGGCCGGATTGTACTTGTCAAAAGGCGCGCGCTCATCAATTTTGCCTTTCCAGTCGCGGCTGAGGGCGTGGATGGAGCTGGTGTACACCAGGCGGTTGACGCCGGCTTTTTGGGCGGCGCGCAGCACGTTTTTGGTGCCATCCACATTCACGCGGCGGATAAGGCCATCCTGGCTGGGCATGATGGAGATGATGCCCGCCAGATGAAAGACCTTATCAATGCCCCGCATGGCGATATCCAGCGACTGCGGGTCGAGCACATTGCCTTCAACGAATTCAACCGTGAGATCCTTGAGGGCGGATATATCCTCGCCGGGCAGAATCAGCGCGCGAACCTGCTGCCCGTCTTCGAGCAGCTGCCTGACCAATACATTGCCGATATGCCCTGCGGCACCTGTGACCAAGATCATGTGTTACTCCTTTGTAATGCTGTCCAGGATCAGCTGGACGCCTGTTTTCGTTACCTTGTTCCAATCCGCGGCTTTGGGATCCACCACCCCCTGCAGGAGGATGCCGATGGCCAGCGACATCAGGGACCAGGACACCGCCTGGACATCCACATCGGGCTTGATGCTGCCTTCCTGAATGCCTTCTTCGAGGAGCGCAGCGAACTGCTGCTGATAGCGGCGGTAGGGCGCGATGGTGGCATTCCAAACCGCCTGGTCGCGGCTGGCCTGAACCATAAATTCCATGAACATGGGCAGCTGCCCGCTGGCCGCTTTAAAGACAAAACCCAGCGTATCAGCCATGCGTGTTATGGAGCGGGGGACGGTCTCATTCTTCCTACGCGAGGCGAAAAGCTGAGTATCAACACCTTTAAGCCACTGGTCGACGATCGCAAGGAAAAGCGCCTGCTTGGAGGGGAAATGGTGATAAAAAGCGCCCTTGCTGACCTGCGCCTGGGTGCAGATATCCGCCACTGAGGCAGCTTCGAAGCCGGAGTGAGAGAACAAATGGATGGCCGCGGCCATGATCTGGGAGATGGTGTCTTCGCTGCGCTGCTGCATAATAAATACCGACCAGTCGGTCTGTTTTTATTATAATGGAAAGAATACGGGCGTCAAGCAGCAGAGGGAGATTGTTGAAAAACAAGAGACAAAATTGACAGGAAAGAAGAACTTTAATAGAATCGAACCAAACCCATGAAAAAGAGGTGAGGGATGGCAGAGGAACGATTCAAAGAGACCGGGCAGGGG
>Ga0172375_10007702_pt1 | contig 14682 bp, 13 predicted proteins | sample LakKiv1m_FD_114537 | JGI IMG/M metagenome (GOLD analysis project Ga0172375, IMG submission 114537) | Freshwater microbial communities from Kabuno Bay, South-Kivu, Congo - kab_092012_11.1m | ecosystem: Environmental > Aquatic > Freshwater > Lake | place: Democratic Republic of the Congo... | reverse complement strand
TACATCTGCCTGCTTCCCAATAATTGATATTGTCTTTCCATAAATTGACAAGGAACAGTTATTTTTCTTCTCTATAAGCATCTTTATTCTTCCTTCTTTCCCAATAATTCTGCCTTTCAACTGTATTCCTCTGCTTTTAGAATCTTTTGTAAAATCAGTTATTAACACACTCTCCATTGCATAATCATCTTTCAAAAGCTTAAAGGCATTATCTGGAGAAAAACCTCTTGCAATTGCAGTGATTATCTTCTTGGCAATATGAATTTCATAATATGATCTACCTGAAGTGACAATTATATCTCCTGTATGACTGTCAATATCAAGCAGAGTGTCTGTTCTTTTTTCAATAGCTGATTTCGTCTGACCATTCACACCAATTATGACAGGCAATCTGTTAAATCCTACTCTCACTATTTCTTCCATAAAGTTCTTCCTTTTTAATTTTAAGATCAGAAAGCATCTTATCATATGTCAGCTGAAGCTTCTTGTCTTTTTTGTTTAAAAAATCAGTTATATTAATAATGTCTGCCTTAAGGAACTCCTTTGCCTTTGGATGTGCAGTTACAACTGCCTGGCCAAAGTCAATAAATGTGATTTTGCAATCTTCTATATTTATCAAAATGTTATAGGCACTAAAATCCGCATGAACCAATCCAGCACCATACAAAAGTTTGGCATAATTGTCTATGATCTGTTCATATACCTTTTTAGTATCTATTTCTCTCACATCCTTTAATCTAGGGAATGGTTCACTATCCTTCCCAATAAACGACATGATAATTATGTTTTTTTCTCTGCCGATAACTATGGGGCAACTAACTCCATATTTCTTTGCAAGACAAAGATTCTTATATTCTTTCTTTGCCCACACTAAAAATACATCATACCTATCTTTAGAAACATTCTTGAATCTATAATCGCCAAGAATATATTTGCTCATGTTTTTAAATTTAGATGCTTCAACCTTATATATTTTTGCAACCAATGGATTGTCTTTCAAGTGACCAAGAAAAGTAATTGCCTCCTTCCCGCTAGCAATCGGGGAATCAATCGCATCAATAACATTATTCCTTGCAAGCTTGAATAACGCCTTGTGAGTATTCTCATCAAAAACATAATTCTCAACAACTTTTTTTTCAAGCATAGCACACCTTATTTAAATTAAAATTTAGTTGCTTGACTCACTTGACGAATCAAGCTCAACATCTTCCTCTGCAGAAACATTTTGATAACTGACAGATATTGTGTCATGTGTGTGCTTGTATAATTCATTCAGTTGCCCTTTTTTCTCAAGCTGATTTGTCTGATAACCAAGATATCTCCAGACAACATCTGCCTTTGTCGGCTGGAAATCCCAAAGCTTCACAATGACAACATCATTTGTCTTTATCCAAACATGCTTAAACATTTTTCCAGGTATTCTACAGATTCTTTCTTTGCCATCCTCGCACATAATCTGGACTTGGTTAACACCCATTAATTGAATAACCTTTCCATACATTTCCAAGTTATTTCGGTTTGGAACTTTCAATCTCCTCAATTGAGGATTTGCATTTATTTCTTGTGACAATTACATCCCTCTCTTTTCATATATTGTATATTTGTATATGTGGCACTCTATTAATATAAATTACCTGCTCATCAGTTACAAGCTTGTTCTTCAAAAGAATTGAGCAAACTTTTTTTCCAAAAGCATTTATGCTTTCAGCACATTCTACAGCTGTTAACAGTTCTTTTTCTACCAGCTTTCTTGAACCATAAAATTTTTTAGTAATGCTTATTGCAAAGTCACCACAATTGATTTCCTTGCCAAGAAGCTCAACATCGCAACATGCAAAAAGATATTTTCCATTATCTAAATTATGTTTTTTTCCAATCATCTATTAATCCTTCTACAGTTTAATCAATGGCGTTACAGCGCCACAAGCACTGCATTTCATAACCTTGACACCATTATGACTAACAATTTCAGTATCTGGCTTATTGCATGCAGAACACAATACAAATGATTTTATATATTTTTCCAAAATTTGATTAAGCTTATAGTTATTGAAAACACCATTCAAGACAAGCGTCTGATTTGAGATTGTTGAAGCAGTGCTTATTTCCTTCATAATAAATTTATATAGTTGGTCTGGCTCTCTTTTAAGATCCTTTGCAACCTTGCTAAAGTTCTTCCAAATAGTCTGTTTGCCTTGTATTATAGATTCTACTGTTGGAAAATCAAACCTAGTTGTTTCTAAGGTCTTCTGTGGAAGTGACATATAAACCCTATCCAATAACTTGCCATAATCAAGATCCACTTCAGAATTTACCTTAGTGTCTTGCTCTTGTGCATTATTTGTTTTTGACTTCACCATATTATATTTAAGCAAAGATTAGTTTATAAATGGTGTGTGATTTTTCTATTTTAAAAAACAAATACTTTAAAAAACCGATTTTCTACAGATAAATATATGAAATTGGACAATTATTACAGATTTGTATTTTCAACATTCGGCTTTGCATACTTTGTTGGTTTAATTGTCGGACTTGCATTTGCATTTACTGGGCATATGTTTCTAGAAAGTACTGATTATACAAAGATGTTTTATATGTCAAACAATCTTGCCTTTAATGACAGCTTCACAGAAATTACAAACACAAGCACAGAAGCAATGGTTATCCCATTTGCCTATCTTGCTGTTGCTGTAAAGTATGGTTACACTCATGCATTCTTGCTTACAAATTCTTTGCTTGGCCAGATTAATCTATTGACACAGTTATTGCCATTATTATTTTATTTTATAAGCATTATTATCTTTTCAGCAATTGGACTCAAAATATTAATATATATTGTGACATACATGGTGAATAAAATACTTGAAAAATACAACAAAGTTGCACTTAACATAAAAATATTTGGAGAATCCGATATTTTTCTTTTATATATTGGAATTGTTGCAGTTGTTGCAGGCGCGCTTATTCAAACATATCTTACTAAAATGTTTTTCATATTTATGATCAATCTTGGAGTCACATCATATATTTTCATTATAATCTTTTATATTTTGATGATATTTGTGTCATTCTTTGTCACATACAAAACAACAAATTCTTTACTTAATAATCTTAATAATATATCAAAATATATGATTAGCAAATGATCTTTATGACAGAAACTGACTTTGAAAAAGAAGATATTGTTGTTGGAAGAATTCCAAGCCATGTTGCAAAATATGGAAAAAAAGCAACTGGATTTATTGGAAAGATAGTTGTGTCTTCTGGAGAAGAGCCTGTCCTTGGGAAGAATGTTTTAATGGATCTCTCAAGATCTCATGTAATGATTGTTTGTGGAAAAAGAGGTGGCGGAAAGAGCTACTCGTTGTCAGTACTTATTGAAGAGTTTGACAGACAACCATTTGAGGTCAAAGAAAGATTGTCTGCAATTGTGATTGATACTGTTGGAATATTCTGGACAATGAAATTTCCTAACAAAGAAGAGGAAGACGCACTTAAGAAATGGGGATTGGATGCAAAAGGAATTGATATTAGAAATCTAATACCTTTTGGAAAAATGGATTTCTACAAAGATAAAGGAATTCCATTTGACAGCACATTTTCAATAAAAACATCACAGATGGATATTGAAGATTGGCTTGCTGTATTCAGATTGACATGGAAAGATCCCGAAAGCGCTCTTCTTTCAAGGACTATTGAAACAATAAGAGGAAAGGTTGGTGCAATGTATGATGTTGATGATATTATTAAGATTACAATTACTGATACTGACACGAACCAAGATACTAAAAATTCATTAGTTAACAGATTAAGGGTTGCTAAGTCATGGGGGTTATTTTCCAAGCAGGGAACAACTATGAAAGATTTTGCAAGGCCTGGAGCAATAACTGTTATTGATGTTTCCACCTATAAGCAAACAATTGGGATGGAATCTACAAAAGAGCTGATTGTTGGTCTGCTTGGTAAAAGATTATATGAAGAAAGGATGCTTTACAGAAAAGAGGAAGAACTGAATCTTCTTTCAGGAAAGAGAAAAGAAAGCGAGATGCCAATTGTTTGGATGATGATTGATGAAGCTCATATGTTCATGCCACAGGACAGACCAAGCATTGCACTTGATGTTCTTCTTGACTGGATTAGGGTTGGAAGACAGCCTGGATTGTCATTGATACTTGCAACACAGAGACCAAACAAGCTACATTCAGAGGCAGTTTCACAATGCGATCTTTTCCTTAGTATGAGAATGACTGCGCAGGAAGACATACAGGCAGTGTCAACAATAAGACCAAGCTATTTGAATATTTCAATGGATAAGTTTTATGGGCAGATGCCTAAAGAAAGGGGATTTGCAATACTTGTGGATGACAATTCAGAGAAGGTGATGTTAATCAAGGTCAGACCAAGATTAACCTGGGATGGAGGAAAGACAGCGAATGTCTTTGCTGATTAAATTAGTTCCAAAAACAAAAGAAAAAGAGAAGGGCTTAAGCCCTTAGGTTCCTTCTTGCAACAGGATTTGGCTTCTTGGAGAAAGCAAACTGTGGCTTTGAAAATGTAGATTTTCTAAAGTTAATATCTTTCTTTGGAGCAAACAATTTTCCTATGTCTTTTCCTGACTTTGCAAGAAATTGCTTGTGAAAATTAAAAAGATAGTTATTTTGGAGTTTAAAGTATAATACTTTCGTGTCCAAAATACCTGTGTATAAAGACACGAATTTAATAATTTTTAAGTTTCAATTTATTTATCTGCTTTACACACATCAATCTTTACCGAATAAACTTTCTTTTTAATTAGATTATCTATTGCATCACTAAGATTCTTTTCTGTACACCTAATCTAAAAAACTGCAAAGGTAATTGCAATCACTGCCAGCATCAATATTGTCTGCATTGGCAAGGCTGGCATAATCTTTACCTTTGTTCTTCTGATTATGTAAAATGCCCAAAGTATACCTGCACAGGAAACAAACCATATTGCAATAATGATTAACAATGATTGACTTATTGGCAACAAAGATCTCGAAAATACTGCAAACAGGCTGGAGCTTACTGCAACAGGAACCGCTATATCTCCACCGCCTAACTGATAAATTTTCTTCTGCCCGCTAGATGGAATGCTAAAACAAAATGCAAGCCGCTTCTTTGCAAACATCTTTGCAAGAGTGACCATGTGCTTGGTGTAAAACACAGCAATAACATCATACAAAGAAAGAAGAACAATAAACACAATGACAGGAATAACCCCCAAGCTTAAGCCAAGAATTGCACCAGCACCTGCAATTGCAAATGAAAGTAAAAGATTGTTATACCATAAAGAAAGTTTCTTTAAAAAGAAGGTTTTGGAAAATCTGTCCAACAATTGATGCTTTATTACAAGCAGAACAAGTGCAATCAAATATGCAAAAACTTCTGGAAGAAACAGTCCTAACACAATTGCACAGCCTGAAAATAATGCAAGAAACTCAACAAGGTAAAGATAATTGCTTTTCTTAAATAACTTTCTAAGCACAAGAACAAGCGTTGTAAAAAACAGAATATATCCAATTATAGCCAAAGCATTCCAAATACTGTCAGGATCATCATTCACAATTGTCATCTGCACATTTTCTGCAGAATAATGAATAGCTACAAGAAGGCCAAGACATTGCACAAAAAAGAATATTAAAAAAAAATAAATAATAAAACTCATTGATAACTTTGATTGATTTTCTATGTTAGGCATAACAATCTATAAACCAAAGCAGTTAAAAACTATTTTGCTCAACAGCCTTATAGCTTCCGGCCTTTGGCTCATAAATTTCACCCATCTTCTTCAGCTTAGATATTGACTCGCCAAGCTTGTCTTTAGGTATATTCTTTGCTTCAGCAACATCTAAAATATCATTTATTGAAACCGGCTCGCCATTTGCAGAAAGCTCCTTAATTAATTGCAAAACATTCTTTATCAATGTCCTTTCGCTATGGCTTTGCCCTGTTGTCAAAATATCAATATCTATCTTTCCTGTTTCTGCATCTAAGGCCGTCTGCTCTAAAGATGTCTTAAATATCTTGATTGCTCTTTCTGCATCTGATTCTTCAATAACCTCTTTCAACCTTATCTTCGCGCTTGCCTCTGACAATCTGATAAGCCCTTCAAGCTGTCTTGGCGTTGCCGTAAAACTGTTTGACTTCCTACCCATATCTCTAAGCTCAATATAATAATCCAAAATCTTCTTGGTTGACTTATCAGTCAGAACAGGCTTGATATTCTGTCTAGCATATGCCACATATTTCTTAAATAAAGAAGGATCAACCTTTGGAAGTATCTTGCTTTCCATAATCTCAATATCTTCCTTAGAAATTGATTTTCGCCTGTCAGTGCTTGCAAGCTTTTCTGCAATTTCGTGTGTCTGCAGTATGTGCTTGCTCATTTCATAATCTAAATTTTTATCCATCGTGTCTGTAATCACAAAATACAAATCAAACCTTGAAATCAAAGAAAATGGAAGGTCAATCTGTTCAATTGGATTCTTGAACTTGTCAAACCTGCTGAATTTTGGGTTTGCAGCAGCAAGTATTGATGTATCGGCCCTGAACTTGCTATAAAGCCCCGCCTTTGAAACAGACACTGTAGACTGCGCCATTGCTTCATGCAATGCACTTCTATCTTCATTTGACATCTTATCAAACTCATCAATCATTGCAATTCCGCCACTTGCCATGACAACAGCGCCTGCCTTCAATGTCCAGCCACCTTCCCCAAACTCATCTTTTACAGCACTTACTGTTAATCCTGCACCAGATGCTGTCTTTCCTGCAACATAAATACTCTTTGGGGCTAAATTGTCTGCATATTTTAAAAGTTGGCTTTTACCTGTAGATGGGTCACCAACTAAAAGAACATGTATGTTACCTCTAAGACTCTGCTTTGCAAAGTCCTTCCTTACACCACCAAACATCTGCAAGGTAATTGCTTCTTTAACAATCTGATGACCATAGATATTAGGTGCTACTGACTGTGCAAGAAGCTCATAAATATTATCTTTCTTTGAAAGCTCCTTTATTTCCTGTTCCTCTTCAGGCAATATCTTCAGCTCTTCAAACTCCTGCTCTAATTTATCCAAATGGTTTGCAATAACATATTTATCATAAATATTTGATTCATTCTTTGACTGCTTAAGCTTTACAATTCCTGTTACAATTATCTTGTCGCCAGCTGAACACCTATTCACAAGATCTTCAGAAAGATGAATATCCATACTATTTGGCTGATCATTTCCCTTAAGATTCTCCAACGGTTCTTGTATTTCTATCTTCTGATAATCAATAAATGCGCTTTGATCAAGTGCAATATCAAACTCTCTGCCTTTGCATTCAGGACATAACATCGGCCTTACAATTTGCGGAGTTTTCTGAGGAACATCAACACCAGTCCCGCATTTTCTACAGATAAAATGAGCAGTAGTCAATCTTTCTAATCTTTCTGTTATTTGCCTTACAACACCTTCTACAGAAATAAGCTTTTGAAGATTGTCAGAACCGACATTCCTAATATCAATTCTGTATTCCTCAGGGAGATTATAAAATCTTACAGTTGGTTCAAACTTCATATCGCCTTCAAGATCAAGTATGCCAACATCTATCTTCTTAATAGCCGCCTTTGCCGCTTCAAATATTATTTGAGGATTATCTAAAAGCATTTCTGCAAGATTAAGATCAAATGCTTCGAGCTTTTTATAATCAACATCAATTGATCTTTCAGCAGGATAATTAGATGCAAGATATTCCAAATCTCTTTTGTAGGCAGTTTCAAAGAAATCCTGCAGTGTTTCTATATATTCATCAACTGCAATATCGCTAATTTCGTTTTTATCAAAATCCTTTACATCTTCAAGAGTAATATCAACTACCATTTACATCACACTTTATAACTTAAACAATCTTTTAACTAACTATGGCAGATAAGCAAATAAATGTTTGCAAGGTAGTCCGCCGGTCATCAGCATGCAATATAAAATCAGCAATCTAATTTACCAAGAATTCCACAATACTAAAGGCAGATATTTTAAAAAATAAAAATTATATATATATATAGATGGTTGATTATAAATTAGAATTTGGTTAGAATAACTGCTTTGCAATTAGTTTTTTGTTTGAAAAGTCAATACCTCTTTTTGACAACTTTATTTGCCAAGGAGATTGATTTTTGTAATTCAACAGTTAATTTAGAAATTTCTTTATTCAACCATTTGTCCAAATACTTCTTCATGCTTTCTCTTTGTTCTTTGCTTGTGAGTGTATCAATCTGTTTTAACTTTTCTGAATATAACACATGAAGATCTGCCAATTTCTTTTCAACAGTTTCAAGATGTTTCTTGACAGACGCATTAACTTCTTTTTTGGTTATTTTACGCGTCCTTCTATCAACTTTATCTATAGCATCATTACCAATTTGCTTGATCCTTCGCCCAAGATTTCCACCCATAGTTATCACAATTGTTTTTTGACTATTTTATAAACTTGCTCATGTATATCCTTAATTTCTTTAATACCTTTCTTTCCATAGTTACAGTCAACCTTTATCCATTTATATTTCTTTGCAACATATTTGTAGGCCTCTGATGCTGACTTAAGATGATTAATATCCATCTGATGAATGTCTTTCCTCTGCTCAATAACCTTTCCTGACTTTGCATCTCTTGCCAAAGCAAGCTTCTGAGCAATACCTGGATCAATATAAAGGAATACAACAACATCTGGCTCAGGTATTCCAAATATCTTAAATTCCAGATCATAAAGCCATCTGAGAAACTTATCTCTGTCTTTTTTATCTTTGATCTTTCCTGCCTGGTGACCCATATTTGATGTTGCATACCTGTTGCTAAGAATAATCTTTCCTGAGTCAAGCCAACTCTTAATTTTAGCAGAAACTGCGTATCTATCACACGCATAAAAAATAGATGCGCGATATGGCCCAACTTCATTTGCAGAACCGAACTTCCCAGAGAGATATTCTTCAATCAATGCAGCACTTTTCTGACCATATTGAGGAAAATCAATTGTTTCAACAGGATAGCCTTCATTTACAAGTTTCTCTTTAAGAAGATTCAGCTGAGTTGTCTTTCCAGATCCGTCAGTTCCTTCAATAACAATCAATTTCCCTTTCAAAAGAACCACCATTACAAAAGAAACAATCTTAAGAAAAATCTATTGAATCACAGATCATTTCTACCTGCGATGAAAAACTATTCAATCTTGTCTTTCCTGTAACAACAACTTTCTTACCAAGAAGAGAATCTTCTAACTTGTCAAATATACCGATTTTTTCATCTTCTGAAATATCTTTCTTCACATCTTCTTTCTTTAGTCCAAAAATCTTTTCTACAAGATTGCCAAAGAAAACAATCTTTAAAATGCCAGTTGCATCATCAATATCAACGCTTCCAAACATGTTAACAACTGGATTTACTACAGAATTGCATTTTTCACAGATAAACTCATCATTTATCATATGCACCCTCTCATTGCAGGTTGGACATTTGAAAAATCTCAAATTATTTCTATTTACAGAAACAATTACGCCTTCAAGCTTACAGTTCTGATTTTCATTAATATCAGATATCTTTGCTTCAACAACATCTGCAGAAGCAATATCCTTAAGCTCAGGTATCTTCTTCTTTGTCTTCGGATTCTTAACAATAGTAGAACTCCAATTTACATAAAGCTCAAGATCATTCAACCCTTCTCTAACAGAAACATCACAAAGCTTTACAATATCACCTTTTGAGAAATCATTTTCAATCTCAGAGCTCCAAGGATCCCATGCTGCGCACCTTATGCTTCTTATGCCATCACTAATCTCAAAGTTGACAACCTTTCTTTCCTTCTGCTGATCATTTGTAAATGTTCTTGCAGGATATATTGCAATAATTCTTCCAATTGTGTCAATTGGCTTTTCAGGAACTGCAGTAATATCTGAAACATCAATATAATTTTCATCATGCTTGATTATACTTGGCGCATTTTCAGGATCTTTGATTATTTGTCCACCGTGCCTTAAAGAAAGCTCAATTCGGTCATTATATTGAGTAACATAAGCATCCTTGACAAATATCAATGTATTTTTGTCAAGTCCTAAATCATAAACAATAGACGATTTTTCCTGCCAAAGGTTAAGCTTGATTAGTCCGCTGTCATCAAACAAATAAATGGCTTGTATTCTTCCTTCACCGCCATCTTTTGCTTTGTATTTCTTAACAGGCGGTATTGATTTCACTCTTGCATAAACAGAAACATTATTTTGTGATGGCGTTATTTCTGAGATCTTAAGAATAGAAGATACGGATTTAAGATCAAGATCAACATTAAGCTGCTTAGCAATCATTATATTTGCGCCAACATCAGAAAGTAATCCTTGGTATTTTGCCCTAATGGCTTCAATCTTCTGAGTTAATTCTGCATCAGTCAGTCCTGTTTGGTCTTTGATTCTCTTATAAATATCATCTGCATTGCTAAGCTCCATATCAACCACCATCTGTAGATATTAAGCATACAAAAGGTTATAAAAGAATTCATTTAGAAATCAATTTGCGCGTGTGACGATCATTGATTTTATTAGTAAATCAACAAAAAAGAATTTATCAGTGTCATTTTGCGCGGATGCTGTTTTAAATACAAATAAAACAAAATATATAAAAACACAATTAACTAAAATATATTGTAATATTAATCAGAAACAGATGTGAAACAATGAAGATTGGAAAATACACTGTTGGAAACTATATTGTTCAAACAGAAGGCAATAAGAAAAAGCTTGTGCTTGACTGTAGAAACTGTGTTTATGGCACATCGATTGCAGACGATCCAAGATGTAGGTATCATGCAATGAAAATACTTGAAACAATAGATGCTGATGAAATAATACTTGCAGAAGTTTATGAAAGAACATACAATGAAGAGCAGACAACATACTTGAAAGAAATGGTTAATCTTCTTCTTGATTTTGAAAACAGGGCTGTCTGGGTCGGATCTTATTTAGGCATAAGCGACATTGATTGCGATGAAGCATATCCACAAAGGCACAATAACATAATCAAGTTTGCAAGAGATCTTCTAAGCTATGATCCAATCGCATCATATTTCACACTTATAAAAGAAATTGAAAATTGCAAAGCAAGGGCAGACGAGCTGAAGGGACAACCTGTAGAAAAATGTTTTAAAGCAAATCTCAAGCATCTGCTTTCATTGAAAGAACAGTTTGACAGAACCAAGTTCATAAAGATTTTAGTGCCATTGCTTTCAAGAGTAAAGGATCTTAATGACTTCACTGAATTATATAAAATGATCTTTGAAGTGCAGATAAAACCAGCATTCATAAGCTCTCAACTCAGCTTCAAAGACATGGATAAATTAGAGATAATTGATGAATATCCTGTTCTTAACACAACTGTGCAGATATTCAAGCATCCTGAAAAGATAGAGTATTTGTATATTATAAACCCACCTGAATATACATTAACACCAAACTTGTATTTTGTGCTTACAAAAACAAAAGACACAGTTGCCAACTATCAGCCAGGGAAGGTTACATTGACAACAGGTAGTTCGACAAGGAAATATTTTCAAAGGATATATCAAAGCACGATTGCTGATATTGCAAGAAGATATGCAATTGAGCTGTCTGCAGAAGACATATATTCTCTTGCAGAAATTGTCACAAGATACACAGTTGGTTATGGTGTTTTAGAAATACTTCTTTCTGACAAAAGCATAACTGATGTATATATTGATTCACCATTGGGTTCTAAGCCAATATATGTTGTTCATTCAAAATATGGACAGTGCCAAACAAACATACAATATACTGAAAGAGATGCGGAGGGATTCGCAGGAAAGATCAGAGCAATGTCTGGAAGGCCATTTGATGATGCACATCCAATACTTGATTATGACATTACTGATGTAAATTCAAGAATTGCTGTAATTGGAAAGCCATTAGCGCTTGATGGTACAGCATTTGCATTCAGATTACACAAAGATACGCCATGGACACTTCCACAGCTAATTAGATTAAAGTCATTAAGCCCATTGGCTGCAGGAATGCTTGCTTTTTTCATAGATAACAGTTCAACAATACTTGTGGCAGGATCAAGAGGTTCAGGAAAGACATCTTTGATGAATGCAATGATGCTTGAAATACTTCAAAATAAGAGAATAATTGTTCAAGAAGACACACAGGAATTGCCAATACTTTATATGAAAGATATTGGATTTAACATACAAAGAATGAAAACAAGGTCTGCAGTTGGCGCAGATGAATCTTCTGCAGAAGTGCCTCCAGAAGATGCTCTAAGAACAGCTTTAAGATTGGGCGACTCTGCAATTATTGTTGGAGAAGTAAGAAGCGTAGAAGCAAAAGTGCTTTATGAGGCCATGAGGATTGGTGCTGCAGGAAATGTTGTTATGGGGACAATCCACGCTGATTCTGCATACGCTGTCTGGGACAGAGTTGTAAATGACTTAGGTGTGCCAACAACCTCTTTCAAGGCTACAGATCTTGTGGTTGTTGCAAGGCCAATCAGATTCAAAGGATCATTAAAAAGTTATAGAAGGATTGTTGAAATTACAGAAGTTAAGAAACATTGGAACAAAGATCCTGATGCTGAAGGTGGGCTTCTTACACTTATGAGCTATGATGCAGCCAAGGACACATTAGTGCTTAATGAAGATGCACTTAAAGATTCTGATCTGTTTGGAAAGATATGTAAGTTGTCTGGGCTTACAATTGAGGAAGCGTGGGACCAAATAAAGCTGTTTGCAAATGAAAAAGCATATCAAGTAGATGTAGCCACAGAACTGGATGTGCTTGAACTGTTGGAAGCAGAAAACACAGTTGCTGCACATAATAAACTGCTTATACTTAAGGAAGAATACATTACAGAGCGTGGCAATGTCAATTATACAGAACTGCTTGAGGATTGGAAAAAATGGTATGCTGAATCATTTGCACCAAGAATAGCAAAAAGAATAAATGAAGAAAAAGTTGATACTGAAGAATAATTGTCAGCACACTGATTGCAAATAGCCTAACGCAAAAGCAGCTGCTTGAGTTGCTCTCAATGGCTCTGAGGAATTATTGCCAATCTTAATTACTTTCTCACACATGTCCATTGTGTTTTTCTTTAATCCTCTTTTCTCATTTCCAAATAATAAAAGAAGCTTTTTATCGCCTTTAGCTAAGCTTGAGACTGATGAAATGTTGTCAACACCCCACATTGAAAACCCTATAAAAACATAATTTTGTCTCAGAGCATCAGAAAAGTTAATTATCTCTATATTTGCTTTATTAAATGAATTAAAAGATTTAAATTCTGATATCGCTTTTATACAATCAGGATCATTAAGGGTTGATATGTAAACTTTTATCTTGAATGTTTTAGAAAGGCGAACAAAATCAGATATCTCACCAATTGTTTTTGGAGATTCAATTAACAAATCAGGATATGTTGACTTCTGGTGTTCTGAGATCGAAGAAGTTTTGCTTTCTAAAAACACACCTAACCTGACTTCTGGCGCAAGGCTATTTGCTCTTGGCTTTGCTTCTAGATAAATATGCACCCCAGTTTCATTAAATTTATATTTTTTCAAGTACCTGTCAACAATTGCTTTTTTATGAAATGGCACATTATCCCAGATTTTTGCAGTTATGTTCTTAACTTCACATTTATTCAAATGCTCAATTATCTCAGAAATGGTTTTTGGAAAAAAAGTTTCTTTAAGTTCAATAATATTTGAAATATATGGCTTATTAAAAATCGGTTTGTCAGTAATTAACCGCAATGATGACCAAGGGTCTTGTCTTGCAGAAATGCCTTGCTTTTCAAGCTCAATCATTATGTTTTTTTTCTCATTAATTGATACAAATCTAGATAAATTTATGATATAATTCATAGTGCCTCACACAAATAATAAAATCACAAATGTAATATATAACTATGGTAGGAATGATCTAAAAATAAAAGAAAAAGAAAAGAAGAAATAAACTTATTTCCTCTTTGGCTTCTTGGATGTCGCAACAATTACAACAACCACAACAATAACTACAACAACAATAACAATCCAAATCCAAGAATTATTTGACTTATATTCTGAATTTGAATAGGTTGTATCTTCAAACCCTGTTGTGTTGTCCACATTACTTACTTCTTCTCCGCTTGTCTGTTGCTCATTATCTTTGTAATAATCATTTGGTAGATATGTAACTGATAAATTATTATCTTGAGTTGATGCTGTTGGTGTGTTGTTATTTAGTGGAGGAGTGTATGTTCCGCTAGAACTGTTGCTATTGTCAGAAGTATCATCATCTGACCCACCAACTGGAGATCCACCACCACCTGATGTTGTGTATGCTGCAAAGTCAGTAAAGTGCTTTGTCCAAATAATTAAGTCAGTTCCGTTATCTGTATAGCATTCAGAATCTGCTGACAATGTATCAGGATCTGCAATTTCTCCAGCAGTACATGCACTTATAATGTGTGTTGTAGTTCCATCGTTCCAAGCAGCGTGCTTTCCTGCCATATCACCTATCAGAACTTCTACTGCATTATCAAATGTCAAGCTGTATGCACTTCCTAATGTGATTGTCACTGTAGGCACGCCGTTTGTTATACTGAAATTATCAGTAACCATTGGAAGTGTCACAAC
>Ga0172375_10007700_pt1 | contig 14684 bp, 10 predicted proteins | sample LakKiv1m_FD_114537 | JGI IMG/M metagenome (GOLD analysis project Ga0172375, IMG submission 114537) | Freshwater microbial communities from Kabuno Bay, South-Kivu, Congo - kab_092012_11.1m | ecosystem: Environmental > Aquatic > Freshwater > Lake | place: Democratic Republic of the Congo... | reverse complement strand
GTCGGAAGCTTTTTCCGCGTGTTGGATCGTATTTTTCAACGGCATCCATCAGACCCAGTACGCCGGTAGAAACCAGATCGTCCAGGGCGATGCTGGAGGGCAGACGGTTATGTATGTGCAGGGCAATACGTTTTACGTTCGGCAGATGATCCACAATAAGACGCTCGCGATAAGCGCGGTCCGAGCGCTTAAGCGGTATCTCGAGATCTTCCTTTTCGACCTCGAATTCTTTTATGCTGTCGTTGACGTCTTCCACTTCAATTCCCTTTGAAGCCCCTGTTTGTGCGGATGTCCTATCCTGCCAGCCGGTTCCATAAGAAAACGTTGTCGGGCACCTGATCGCGTTTTTTCAAGAGCTCTTCGGCTATCTTTTTAAGCTCGCGCGAGGCTCCGCTGCTGGGGAATTTTTCCACAAAGGGCACCTGGCAGCTTACTGCCTCGGAAACCTTTTCGTCGCGCGGCATGAATCCCAGAAAATCTATGGCGACTTCGATGAAGTTATCAGCGATGTCGCACAGAGTCTGATAAACCGAAAGTGCATTCTGCTGGCTGGCGGCCTGATTTACTACCAACTGGAAGCGGCGCACGGAGTATTGACGGTTCAGCACTTTGATGATGGCGTAAGCGTCCGCCAGAGAAGTCGGCTCGGGTGTGGCGATGATTATTATATACGAAGCCGCCGAGGCGAAATAGAGCACATGCGACGAGATGCCCGCCGCAGTATCGATGAGGATGATATCGTATTTGTCCGACAGACTTTCGAGCTGCGCCACTACCTGCGACTGATCCTCTGGTCTCAGATCGGCCATGGCCGAAACACCGGAGGCCGCCGGTAGAATGCGGATGCCGCCCGGTCCGTTGGCGATAACTTCTTCAATAGTCTTTTCGCCCGAAATAAGATGCGAAAAGTTAAACTTTGGTCGGATGTTGAAAAGAATATCCACATTCGCCAGACCAAGGTCGCCATCGATGATAAGTGTGCGTTTACCTCTGTTTACGAATTCAACTCCCAGGTTGACGCACAGATTTGTTTTACCGACTCCGCCTTTGCCTGATGTTACCGCAATTACAAGCGGGGCTTTACGTCTGGCGGCTGTGACCGAACTGCTCAAATTGATATCTCCTTAATAAAGGCATAAATGATTAATATCCCTCTTAATCATGCAATACTATTACATCAAAAGCAACTCCGCCAGTTTGGAACTGCTGGCGGTCATCAGATCATCGGGCACGCGCTGGCCTACTCCAAAATACGAGAAGGGCTTTTCGGACTGGAAATAGGTGTTCAGAAGCCCGCCGTAAGTAAGACTTTCATCAAGTTTGGTAAAAATGAGATTGGAGAAGCCGCGCTGCATGTAAATTTCAGTAAATGCCTGCAGATCACGTTCTTTGGTATTGGCCGAAAGCACCAGATGTCTTTCGAGATCCGGCACCGCCGAGATCATGGTGAAGAGACGTTCCATGGATGGATGGTCGTGCGGGTTCTGTCCGGCGGTATCGATAAGTATTACCTGTTTGGAAGACAGTACGCGATGAACCTTACGCAGCTCAAGGTCGTTGGTGGCCATCAGCAGCGGAACATCGATGGTGGTCGCAAACTTGCGCAACTGATCGACCGCACCAACTCGGAAATTGTCCAGCACTATCAGACCGACCGAAATATCCTTTGCGGTCAGTTCGGTGGCGATTTTGGCGATGGTGGTGGTCTTGCCGACACCCGTGGGACCTATCAGCGCCACGTTGCGTTTTTTACCGCGTTTCAAACCGACCAGCGCGCCGTCGCAACGCACATTGCTGTTCAGCAGACCCGCCAGATATTCGCGCACACGCTCGCGGTTGTCCTGCTGTGCAGGTTTGAAGCGGCGCGATACACGCCAGACCAGCTCGGAGGTTATTTCGCGGTTAACACCGATGTCCAGGAAATAGCGCGCCAGATCACGCAGATCGTCGGTAAGTTCGCCGTCATCCAGCGTGGTTCCTTCCAGATCGTCCACCAGCAGATTTGTCATCTCCAGAGCCTCAGCCGGCGGTGGTGAAGGCGGCTCGCGGTATTCCGGTTGTTTTGGAGTATTCTGACGTTTGACCGGTTTGGTTTCAGGCCTGGTACGAGGAGGAGTGTATTCGACTCCGGTGACCTTTGAATGACCGGCATAGAGATTTTCGAGTATCTTCTCCGGCGAAAGCTTCAGCGGCGGCGTAACCTCCATCTGTTCGTCGTCCTCGTCTTCGGGAGGCGCGGCTGTCACCTCGAAGCGCTTCGAGCGCGGGACTGTCGGTCCCTTGTTTTCGTTGACGCTGATAATCATGGCTTTCGAGCCCAGCTCGGCCTTGATCTTGCTCAGACATTCACTGACGCTTTCAGCCTGGTATTGTCTGATCTCCATGTCTTTCTCCTCAGATGGCTACCGTACCTACGAGTTTTATTTCGACGCCCGGATCGACTTCGCGGTGTGAAATCACCGCCAGATCCGGCATGAACCTTGTTACAAAATTGCGGATGGCTCTGCGAATTTCGGGCGAAACCAGCAACACCGGCGTACCGATGCCCAGGCTGGCTTCTTTAATGCGCTTCTCTATGCCGTTCAGAATGCGATGGGCCTGATCGGGCGACAGGGCAGCCTGAATATCGTCGTTTTCGAACTGCTGCGTAGTACGGAACATATCTTCTACACTGCGTTCGAAGGTAATGGCGTAAATGCGATTGTCCGGCGATTTGAACTGACCGGTAATGGAGCGCGCCAGTCGCTGCCGCACCAGCTCGGTCAGGACTTCGGGGTTGCGCGTCTGTCCGACATAGTCGGCGATGGTTTCAATGACACCGCGCAGATCGCGAATGGAAATGTTTTCTTTCAGCAGATTCTTTATCACACGCAGCAACTCGCCCATGGAGAAGCGTTCGGGAATGAGTTCCTCTACCAGTTTGGCGTTCTGCTTGGTCAGAATGTCCAGCAGTTGCTGCAGTTCCTGACGGCCCACCAGCTCATGAGCATGCCTCTTAATAAGCTCCGAAAGATGTGTGGCGATTACGGTTGAGCCGTCTACTACAGTGTAACCCAGAGCTTCGGCACGTTCGCGGTTGGCTTCGGTGACCCAGCGGGCGGGCAGACCGAAAGCCGGCTCCACCGTATCTATGCCTTCTATTTCCTTATCCACGTCACCCGGGTTCATGGCCAGGAAGCGATCTTTCATAACCGTGTGTGAGGCTATTTCCATGCCGCGCAACAGTACTCTGTAAGTTGAGGGCGCCAGTTGCAGATTGTCGCGGATGTGAACCGGCGGAACGATGATGCCCAGCGATGAGGCAAACTGACGTCTCAAAGCGGTAATACGCTCCAATAGCTCGCCGCCGCGGTTGCGGTCCACCAGACCGATAAGATCATATCCGACTTCTACACTGAGCAGATCAATCTGCAGCATCTGCTCTATGCGCTCGGCTTCCAGTTCGTGCGGCGGAATAACCGGCGCTTCGCCTTCTGCTCCTTTTGCTCCGCCTTTTGCACCTTCACCACCGTGGATGACTTCGCCGCCCTCCTGCATGTACCTGCGGCTGAAATAGGCCGCAGTAATCATTATGGCCGACAGCATCAGGAAAATTATGGTGGGCATGCCGGGCATGATGGCCAGAAGCAGCAGCACGACACCGACTACCATGAGGACTCGCCAGTATTGGAAGAGTTGTTTGAAAACATCTTCGCCCATGTGAACTTCGGTGGTGGTGCGTGTAATTACGATACCGGCGGCAGTGGATATGACCAGAGCCGGAATCTGTGAAACCAGGCCGTCACCGACCGTCAGGATGGTATATGTCGCGGCGGCGTTGGCTACCGGCAGACCCTGCTGGGCCACGCCGATAATGAAGCCGCCAATGATATTGATGGCGGTGATTATTAATCCGGCGATGGCGTCACCGCGCACGAACTTGGAGGCACCGTCCATGGCTCCGTAGAAGTCGGCTTCGTGTTCGATCTCGCGGCGTCGGTTTCTGGCCTGATCTTCATGGATGATTCCGGCGTTCAGATCGGCGTCGATGGCCATCTGCTTGCCGGGCATGGAATCCAGGACGAAGCGCGCGCCGACTTCGGCAACACGGGTTGCGCCCTTGGTGATAACTATGAAGTTGATGGCGATAAGAATAAGGAAGATGATTATTCCGACTACGTAATTTCCGCCTACCACGAACTGACCGAAAGACTTGATGACATCACCGGCTGCATCTTCACCGGTGTGGCCCTGAAGAAGAATAAGGCGGGTCGAGGCCACGTTCAGCCCCAGGCGGAAAAGAGTGATTATCAGCAGTATGCTGGGGAAGACCGAAAATTCGAGCGGTTTTTTGACGTATATTGAAACCAGCAGAATTATCAGGGCGATTGTGATATTGATGCCCAGCAGCACGTCCATGATGGCAGGCGGAATAGGCAGGATCATCATCATGATGATGGCCACCACCAGGAAGGACGAAATCACGTCCATATTTTTATTAAGCTTCGCCAGCATTTCTTGTCATCCCGCCGACGGCGAACTCTTTCCGGATTCCGCGCGACTTCGCGCGCATACGGTAGACGTGCGCCAGTATTTCGGCTACAGCTTTATAAAGGTTGACCGGAATGCTGCGCCCCACCTTGACCAGCTTGTACAAAGCGCGGGCCAGCAGCTTGTCTTCAACTATTTCTATTTTATGCTCACGGGCGATGGTCTTGATGCGCTCGGCCCAGAAACCCTTACCCTTGGCTACCACCCTGGGAGAAGCGTCCTTATCGGGGTTGTAAGCCAGAGCGATGGCGATGTGGGTCGGGTTGGTTATAATGACATCGGCACGCGGTACGTCGTTTATGAGGCGGTTCATGGAAAGGTCGCGCATACGGCCTTTCATGCGGCTGCGCAGGAGCGGATCGCCTTCGGACTCTTTATATTCGTCCTTAAGCTCCTTGCGCGACATGCGCATCTGCTTTTCCATGGTGAACCACTGATAGCTGAAATCCACAACAGCCACCGTCACGAAGAATATGGCGGCAATCAGTAATATTTTCAATAGACTATTGATTACCGACTGCGAACCTTCCATCGGCGTCTGATGGATCAGTTCCGGCAGATGTTCGACTTCGACCAGAATTATCCAAACCACCGCCACGCCTATGACTGTCACCTTTAATATATTGACCAGCGATTCGGTGACGATTCGCATGGAGAGGAACATCTGACTGAAGCGCTTGAATGGATCAACGCGGCTGATGTCCGGTGCCACCTGGCTCCAGGCAAAAACGAAACCCTTGGTCTGCAGGATATAACCGAAAATTACTACTACCGGGATGGCCAGCAGTATGGGTCCTATAATGGTAAAGAACTGCATCAGGCATATCTGAAGCAGATTGGGCATGTTTTTCTGATTTATCTCGAAGGTGCCGGCGTTCTCCAGACCCCAGGAGAACATCTTGACGGTGTTTTCATAAAAGAAGGAACCGCCTGCGCTGAAAACAAGAAGAATGACCATGAAGATCAACATCGAGATAATCTCGCGTGATTTAGCCACCTGACCGCGCTCGCGGAACTTATCGCGCTTTCTTGGTGTCGCCGGTTCTTCCCGGTCTTGTTGATCCTGATCTTCCTGCGCCATTTGAACTCTGTCCCTTGTATTAAAAGCCTGCGCCGGAAAAACGACCCGGCGATCCCGTCAGTAGCATGAGCATTAATCGGGCCAAAAATGCATAAAAGAGAAAACTCGCCTGATAACAATGTATTGCGAATATATCGTCCCGCGCCGACAGCTATAAGAGCCATAGTTCCAACACTTCAGGCGTCAGGAATCCGCCGCTGCAATCGGGAAAATGACACAGATACGACTGCGTATGTGGGAACTTATTGCCGGGTAGAGCATTTCCGCCCTGGCGGAAAATCAGGGTTCTTTCAGACGTATATATTCAGGACACTATTGAGTGCTTTGCCATAAGGCGGGCTTTCTGATATTATGGCAAACTAAGTTGAACTCTACGGTAATGGTGACCAAATGCGGTTTCTATCCATCCTTGCGGCTGCAGCGTTTATCTTTGGCATACAGACGGCACAGGCGGCCATCTGCAGCAACAGCCCGACGGTCGGCACGGCCTGCACATTCAACGCCTACGACTTTTCGCTGGTGCAGCCGGATGAAATAACGGTGGACACCACCTGTCGGGCCGTCGACGACAAGGCTTTCGTCTTCGTTGAGAATTCGCTCTGGAACGCCGGAGTGACTCAGGCCGACATCGATACGCTGCTGGATGCTTTCACCGAACAGGCTCCGCAGGGAGACGGCGGCATATACGACCAGACGGTTTACCTGCTGGGCAACATGCCCGATAACTGGGACAGCACCGACAAGCTGTACATTGTAATTCACGACATCGATTCCAATGTCGCCATAAATCCGGTTACGGCCTATTTCCGTAAAGCCGATCTGGAGAAGGATATCTTCAATCAACCCACAGCCGGTTCCAACAAGCACGAAATCGTTTTTCTGCATTACGAAGACGTTTCCTCCAGCGCCCGCCAGGCCGATCTGGCCCGTGAAATGGGCGGAATATGCGCCTGGGGTCGCGACAATGACGAGGAAGACTGGGTGCTGGATGTTATGGGTCGCAGCAACGCCTGGCTGGCCGGTTACAGCGATTACCTGCCGGATGTCGAAGCCTTCGCCGACCAGGCTTACCCGCTGGTGGGCATCGAGCAGGCCGGACGCACAGCTCTGGATCATGGTGCGACACTGCTTTTCGGGCTCTACCTGGCTGATGCCTACAACCCGGAATTTTTAAGCGACTGGATAATGGAAGAAGATAACGGTCCGGAAGGTCTGGAAAACATTCTCTTCCTGTGGGGGCAGCCGGATGCGGTGTTCGGCGATGTGCTGCAGAACTGGGCGGTCTGGAATTTCATAAATGACGGCCAGTTCGCCTATTCGCTGCTGGATCTGCCCTCCTTCGATACGCGTATAATTTCAACTCTGCCCAAAAGCGTCAGCTCCGGCCTTCTGCCCTGGGCGGCTTCAGCGGTGCGCATCCGGCTTACGGACATCGGCTATCAGGACACGCTAGGGATCGATGTTACTCTGCCGGAACTCAGCGATTACAGCTTTGCGCTGGTATGGCTGGATAACGACGACACCGCCCGCGGTACGGCCAACCTGCAACTGCTTGAACTGACAGCAGCCCAGGCCAACCACCTGGAATTCAGCGATATAGACACAAACTTCGACTGGCTTTACCTCATTCTTTCGCATCACGGCGACGGCGCCACTGTTACCTGGACGGTTGACGCCGAAAAGATTACGCCCGAGCCGGACGGCGACGGCGAAGACTCCGAAACTCCGGTCGACGGCGACGATATAACTGACGGTGATGGTGAAGGCTCTGCGGACGGCGATGATGTCACTGACGGTGACAATGCTCCGGATGGTGATGATGCTTCTCCCGACGGCGACGAAATTCCCGATGGCGATGCTGAAGAGTCTGTGGACGGAGATGACGCCCCACTGGTCTTTGGAGATCTGGATTGTCATCAGATTAACCGCTGTTATACCGATTGCGATAACGCCACCTGCCGTGAAGGCTGCATAGAAACCGGCACCATGCAGGCGCAGGAACAATGGAACGCTTACGTCGCCTGTGTTACCGGCGAAAATAAGGAGAAAATAAACTGCCTCGATCTGGTCACCCGTGCTGAACGCGACGACTGTGAAGCCAGAAACTGTGCAACTACTTCGGCTTCATGCAAGCTGATCGAAGAGCCGGAGCCCGTCAAAAAGGGCGGCGGCGGCTGTTCGGCTGCAGCATCGGCGTCGGCCTGGCTGCTTTCTGTCGCATTCTGCGCTCTGCTGCTTCTGCGGCGGCGCAGCGCTTCTGAACAATGATCGGACAGTGTTGAAGCCATATGCCTGATCCCATTCAAAAAGCCCGGTATGTGGTGGCGGGCAGCGTCATCGCATCTATTGTGGCGGCGCTGGCGGCGGCACTGTGCGAGCTGGTGTTGCTGCTGGTAAAATCTCCGGCTGCCTTCGAAAATGAAGGCGAGATCCTGCATGCCCTTTTCATTTCGCTGTCAATTATGCTGCCGGTATCTTCTCTGGCGGGCTTTCTGTTCGGATTGGGCTGGCGGGCCGTCCGGGAAAGTTTCGACCCGCTGGGTTTCGTTCTGACGCGCTTCAGGATGGCACGCCATAATCGTCTGGCCGATCACATGCTGGCTGCCGAAATTGCAGCTTTAATGACCACACTGGCCATGCTTTTCGCCCTGACGCTTATTCTGCAGCGTCATTTCGCCGAAAACTACGGCGACCGCAATCTGGCCTCTCTGGCCTTCGCCGTACTCATTATCCTGCTTATGATCGCCGGGCCGCTTTTCTTCTGGGCCGTGCGTCGGGCTCTGCTGCGTCGGCTGGGCGCTCTGGCGGAGTTTCTGCCGCGTCGTCTGATTCTGGTGGAAGTATTCTTTTTTGTATTCTGCTCCACCCTGGCCGCTTTCTACACGGTTCAACGCTGGGGCTACATTATTGAAGCTTTCGACTGGTCGCCCTGGCTGCCTTTATTGATCGGTCTGACGGTTTTCGTGCTGGCTTATCATCTCATGCGCCATCCGGTCTGGAGCGGTTTTTTGGAGGACATGTCGCACATATCCGTATTTCTCATGTGGTTCTCAATGCTTACCATGTTTGCAACCTCCAGCTTTCAGTCCTTCGGCGAACACCAGCGCACCGCCATGACAATGAACTCACATGCTCCGGCCACTCGCGGCATTGTACGCATGCTGCGCGGTATGGGCGACGACGACCGTGACGGATTTTCGGACTGGCTGGGCGGCGGCGACTGCAACGACGCCGATCCGCGCATATCGCCGCTGGCCTGGGATATGCCGTCCAACGGCATTGACGAAGACTGCTCCGGGCAGGACGCACGTCAGCCGGAAAGCGTTGCGGACTGGCAAGCCGCCCCTGACGACGAGTTTCTGGCCCGGCGCATTGAAAGTCTGATGGACGAATATAATGTATTCCTCATCACCATCGACGCCTGGCGAGCCGACCGCGCCGGTTTCATGGGTTACGAGCGTAATATTACGCCGCACATGGACACTCTGGCGGAGGAAAGCATAGTATTCAGGCGGGCTTACTCGGCTGCTCCGACCACGCCACAATCGACCCCGGCCTTTGTAACCGGACTTTACCCCTCGCAGATAAAATGGGACCGCTATACCAATTTCCCGGCTTTGCGCAACGAGAACCGTACATTATTACAGAGCTTTTCGGATTCCGGCTATCATGTGGCCGGAGTTTTTTCACACTGGTACTTCGAAAAACGCAAGCTCGACCGCGGAGCTGATTACTGGGACAATCGCGCATTTCGCGCCAACGGGCACTCGGAAATATCCACTTCCGGGCATCTGGTGGCGCGCAACGCCATCGACCACCTTAAAAGTCTGGACCGTCGCGTAAAAAAAGTCTTTATGTGGACACATTTCATTGATCCGCATTGGCTTTATATCAAACATGAAGATCTGGACTTTGGCAACGGTCGACAGGACCGCTACGATTCGGAAGTGGCCTTCACCGACCGTCAGGTCGGACAACTTATCGAATATATTAAGGGTACGCGCTTCTGGGAAAAGTCCGTCATTATCATCACCGGCGATCACGGTGAAGAATTCGGCGAGCATGGCCGCGACTTCCACGGTGCACAGGTCTACGAAGAATCCGTGCGCGTCCCGCTGTTGATCCGGGTTCCGCACATGGGAGCCCGTGTGGTTGATAAACCGGTCAGTCAGGTGGATATAGTCCCGACCATTTTCAATCTCTGCGGACTGGATACCAATCTTCAACCGCGCCAGGGGCATTCGCTGTTGCCGCTGGTGCTGGGCTCTGAGGATAACTACCCATGGCCGGTCTACTTCGAAAAGCTGAAGTCGCCAACTTTCCCCTGGAGCATGCAGGCACTGGTAAAAGAGCGCTGGAAGCTGGTTTACCGCCCGGACGAAAACATGTACGAGCTCTACGATCTTGAGCGCGATCCTCTCGAAAAAGCCAATCTATACAACAGCTTGCCCGAAATGGCGGCGCGCATGCGCCAGTCTTTCCAGGATTTCAGACTGCTGACGCTCACCAGCTACGGCGGATGGTACGATCTGGCAGCCGGTCAGTAATAAAAGCTATTACACCTGTTCCACCGAACCCAAATGCGACTAAAGCCTGTTAATAAATTAACGCTGCCTTCTGAATACGCCGTAACTTCTGTCGAATAGTACCAGAATGGCACTGAGTGGCGACTTGAACGCGCGTTCAATCGGAAAAATGCTTTTGTTTAGATTAATTATCCATTTTTACTTGCGTTTTTGTTTGTGTTGTACTAAATCGTGAAGTCAATTAAGAAGTTGTATTTTGCCGTAGATTCACGAGGACCGCATGAGCGAGAAAAAGACTAAAATACCGGTTCCCGTCAGGGGGAAGTCGAAGGCAAAGGTCAACCTTATCCTTAAGATAGTGGATAGGCGTTGGGACGGGTATCACCTGGTTGATACCCTGATGACTCCCATTTCTCTGGCGGACGACATCAGCGTCGGAATAACGTCTGAAGGCGGCATTTCAATCGAGTGTCCCGGATCGGAACATCTCGAAAATACAAGCAATTTAGCCTGGCGGGCCGCTGAAGCGTTTTTTGAGGCAGGGCACCTTCGACAGGAGGACCGCCATGTTAAGATCCGCATAAAAAAAGAAATTCCCGAAGGCTCCGGCCTGGGAGGCGGGTCTTCCAACGCGGCTTTTACACTCTGCGCTTTGGCCACTCTGTGGCCGCGGCGTGTTTCAGATGCCCGCCTTTTCGAAATAGCCGAAAAACTGGGTGCCGACGTGCCCTTTTTCCTTTCAGGAAATGCAGCCTGGATGACCGGCATTGGCGAAAAATTTGACCTCGATGTCAAACTGCCGAAGCTCTGGATGGTGCTGGCGAATCCCGGTTACAGTGTGTCCACAAAGGACATTTACGATAAGTTCCGTTCTCGTAATAATTTGACAATCGACAGTGGAAATGGTAGGAAATCCGTTTGCTGGGCCTCTACGGAGGAACTTGCAGCCTCATTGTCCAACGATCTTGAGGCAGTAACAATAGAGAAACATCCTGATCTTTTCCAGATGAAACTGGCCATGAAAAAGGTCGGGGCAATTGGGGTGTCTATGTCCGGTAGTGGACCCACCCTTTTCGGCCTGTTTGACACCAGGATTAAAGCCGAAGAGGCGATGGAACGGTTGCAGCAGAAATTCGCGGGTTACCGTTTGTGGGTCGCGTCAAGCCAATAGGAGGAAGTACGATGGATATCACCGAGGTGAAAGTGTTTCCGGTCAACGAGGACAAGCTCAAGGCTTACGTGACTATAACCCTTGACAACTCCTTCATCATCAGAGACCTGAAAATCATTGAAGGCAACAAGGGCTATTTTGTGGCAATGCCCAGCAAAAAGCGCAAGGACGGAAGTTTCAAGGATATCGCCCATCCGCTGAATTCCGAGACCAGACAGAAAATGGAAGATCAGGTAATGGAAGCCTACCGCAGCGAACTCGACAATATCGCCAAAGGCGGCCCTATTCCTGTTGAGTCAGAAGAGGAGCAGGACGCCATCTAGAACATCCTGCAAGTGACGAGTTGGGGTGTCGTCAAGCGGTAAGACACAGGATTTTGATTCCTGCATCCGGAGGTTCGAATCCTCCCACCCCAGCCAAACCTTTGCACCCAGAAAGAGAATGCAATGCTTGAAGCACTAGAATTGAAAGCCATAAAGAGAGACAGCGGCGGTAAAGGCGCGGCCAGAAGCATCAGAAGAGACGGACTTGTTCCCGCCGTACTCTACGGAAAAAACATTGATCCGCTTCACCTGAGCATCAAGCCCGAACAGATCCTTGAAGCTCTCAAAATGCCGCTGGGCAGAAACACCCTTCTGAACGTCGCAGTCGAAGGCGATAAAAATTATTACGCCATCATCAAAGACGCACAGTTCAACGTCCTCAGCCGTAAGCCTGAACACTTCGATCTCATGCTGATCGAAGCCGGTTCGCCCCTCGAAGTCGCCGTACCGCTGGCTTTGAAGGGCAAATCTGTTGGTGAAGGCAAAGGCGGTTTCTCGACACTTATGCGTCGTAAAGCCAAAGTCAGTTGCGCTCCGGAGAATATCCCGACCGTCATCGAAATCGACATCAGCGCTCTGGAAATCGGCGAAAGAATTCTCATCGCCGACGTTAAACTGCCTGAAGGCGTTAAGGCCGTCTATAAAGAAAATTTTGTAGTAGCTGACGTTAAAGCCGGTCGCGCTGCTCTGCCTGAAGAGGGTGCTCCTGCAGCAGCCGCTGAAGCCGAGCCCGCAGCCGAAGGTGACGCCAAGGCCGATGCCGCCAAAGCCGAAGCCAAGCCCGCTGCTAAAAAGAAATAACTTAAGGTATATTTCCCGTGAAACTTGTTGCCGGTCTTGGCAACCCGGGGACAGCTTATTCTGGAACCCGTCACAATATCGGCCAGATTGTCGTAGACAATCTGGCCGAACGTGTTGGTATGTCTCTTACGCGGGTTAAATTCCGCGCGCGTTTCGATCAGTCCAGTCAATCCGGTGAAAAAGTCTTGCTGCTGATTCCGCAGACCTACATGAACCGTTCCGGCGAAGCCCTGGCGGAAGCCATGCATTTTTATGACATCGCCCTGGCCGATGTTCTGGTCGTCCATGACGACCTTGATCTGCCTTTAGGCCGCATCAGAATTGCCTGCGGCGGCGGCACGGGCGGACACAACGGTCTGGCGTCAATAGTAGAGAGCTGCGGCGGCAAAGAATTCGTGCGCATCCGCATCGGCATCGGTCGCCCGCGTTTTAATGAAGAGATCAGCGACTACGTGCTGAACCGCTTCTACTCAGATGAGCAGAAATACATCAGCGACATCGTTGCCACAGCCACGGACGCCGCCCTGCTGATTCTGAAGGAAGGCCACACTAAAGCCGCCAATCACTTCAACGGAATAAATCTGGTTCCACCTCCGGAAGAACCGGGGGGAAAGAAGACCTGAAAAGAAACAGCCGCGTAATCCATACGCGGCTGTTTTTCCATCCTGAATAAATCCGTTTTATCAGAAGCCATCTCAAAAGCCCTTTTCTGTCATCCTGAGCACAGTGAAGGATCTTTCTCGAACCCTTATTAAGTTTCAGATTCTTCGCTACGCTCAGAATGACAGGTGTGACGACTCCGGGTTTTGATATGACTCCTAGAATCTGTATCTCATGGGGCTGTCGTCCGCCATCTCGATGGTATTTATCAGTGATTCATTCATGGACAGGATATGCCTGACGAAAAATTCCGCCGTGACGATCTTGTTGTAATAGAAAGCCGCGTCGGGATGATCCTCCAGCAGTTTCTCAAAGGCTGCCGGTTCTGCAGCTCCGCGTTCGGCGACAAGCTCGTCCAGACGCTTGCCTGCCAGACGGGCGTGATCGATGAGCAGCCAGGCGCTGATTACGTTTCCAAATACGGTCAGGAAATCCGTGGCGGCCAGAGCCGGAGTAAGAACATCGCCCATCATGCCTTTAGAGGCCAGAGCCATGCTTACATTCTGCATGCGTTCACGCGCAGCATCGAAAATAACGGCCAGTTCGCCGACATGAGCGTCGCCGCGGGCGGAAGCGGCGAATTCCGTAAGGTCCTGCAGCAGCGAAAAATAAACCATGCCGCCCTTCATGGACAGTTTGCGGCCCAGAAGATCCAGCGCCTGAATGCCGTTTGTACCTTCGTATATGGCGGTTATCTTCTGATCGCGCAGACGGCGTTCCAGCGGGAACTCCTGAATATAACCGTAGCCGCCCAGCACCTGTACGGCCAGTTCATTGACGCGGAAGCCGTAGTCCGAGCAGTAGGCTTTGCAGACCGGAGTCAGAATATCGATAAGACCCTGAGACTTATCGCGCACTGCAGCGTCACTGCTTGAGGCAATAATATCCTGCAACTGACATGTTTTGCTGAGAATGGCGCGGAAGGCGCAGGTGTATGCACGCATGGTAAGCAGCATGCGGCGCACATCGGGATGTTTAATGATGGGTATGCGCGGGGCATGAACGTCTTTGAAGTCACGCAGATCGGTACCCTGTATGCGCTCTGAGGCGTAAGCCAGAGCTTCGTTGCAGGCTGCCGCCGCCAGTCCGTGCGAAAGGAAACCCACGCCCTGACGGGCTTCGTTCATCATGTGAAACATGATCTTCATGCCTTCGCACTCTTTACCTATAAGGAAAGCTCGGCAGCGGCCTTCGTCGCCGAACAGCATGCTGCAGGTGGAGGAGCCGTGAATACCCATCTTATGTTCGATGCCGATGCACTTCACGTCGTTGAAAGCGCCTTTTTCTCCAGCCTCATCCGGCAGGTACTGCGGCACCAGGAAAATAGAGATGCCCTTTATTCCGGCTGGAGCATCGGGTGTACGGGCCAGCACCAGATGAATGGTGTTTTCAACCAGATCGCTTTCTCCGGAGGAAATGAATATTTTCTGACCTTCTATAAGATAAGTGCCGTCGGCCTGACGGCGAGCCGTGGTTTTAAGATCACCTACGGCGGTACCGGCACCGGCTTCGGTCAGACACATGGTACCGCCCCACTGACCGGCGTACATCTTGTGCAGATATGCATTTTTTGTGGCGTCGTCGCAGAATTC
>Ga0172375_10007698_pt1 | contig 14685 bp, 20 predicted proteins | sample LakKiv1m_FD_114537 | JGI IMG/M metagenome (GOLD analysis project Ga0172375, IMG submission 114537) | Freshwater microbial communities from Kabuno Bay, South-Kivu, Congo - kab_092012_11.1m | ecosystem: Environmental > Aquatic > Freshwater > Lake | place: Democratic Republic of the Congo... | reverse complement strand
ATCGCCAAGAACAACCACCGGTCTTTGAAGGAAGAATCTCGATCTAATCGGGAAAGGCAGCATGAGTACGCGCGGCCTCGTTGATATTAAATTTGAAGCCCTGCTAGAAATAGCAGGGCTTTTTCGTGGAAAAATTTGGTGGCTTAACTTGACAGAAGTTTTCACGGCGTGTAAAAATTATGGTGCACTGAACCGATAGATTAGGAGGTTTTTCCTCTACAAGCTATCGAATAGGGGGACTTTAAGTTTGCGGCATCTCCGTTGTCGTGACAGTTCACCCGCACTTAGGATTTCGGGGAAAGATCCTAATTATCTCGGATTAGGGCAAAACAGAGTCTGCGCCTTCGTGACCATCGTAGATAAGCACAGATAGAATCCTTAACAAGGGGACAGTAATTGAGTAGGGGTGTCGAAGCACAAAATGTTTTTTAGCGTTGCATAAACACCTTGAGGTCAGCAAGGTAGTTTAAGGAAGCGCTCGCTGTTAGAGCGGTACCGGCGATAGAAGACACAAAATGAGTTGACAGAAAAATTTTTTTATTGATGCTGAGATGCAGAATGTTTCTTTTTGACAAACTGTACGCGAGCACGTGTTTTTGTTGTAAAATCTCCTTAATTGCACCTTGAAAGGAGAAAAAATGACCAGTAGAGAGATAATGATTGCTGGGGAGATGGGTAGCTTTGCGCGAGTGGATAAACTGAGCGAGTTCCGTATCGGAGAGTACTATCGAACGCCAAACGGGAAGATATATTTTTATCACTCAAACAAGCCTAAAGTGGAGATCATGCTGGTTTTGAAAGACGATATTCCCGCAGGACAAAAATCATTGATTTGGAAAGAGGAAGCGTGGTGGAGGGCCAAAATGTCAAAAGTGTTTATTAAAGGAATACCGTGGGAGTATGAGACTGGAGGTTTCGCTACATTTCCAAAAGAAGGTGAGTATCTTCATCTTCCAAATGAAAAGTACTTGAAGATTCTCTCGGACTCGACACCGTACGAAGTAGTAAGAGTCGAAAGGGCGGATATCCCCGAAGGTGCCAAAATCCATAGACTGCTTGAGCCTGGGACTGTTGGCTTTGATCGTAACGGTCCGATTGTGAAGCGATAGTGTTTGCCCGCCGTAAATGGCGGGTTTTTTATGTTCATTTTTCTCACCAGACCTATCGCCTTACACCTTTTGCAAAAACCAGCTGTTCTCCAGCCAGCGCTGGAGCCAGCTTTTGACTGAGCGGGCGCGAAAATTTTCTCTATCGAGAAAATACCGTGCTTTCGCGCACGTGCGTATATTTTTGAAAAGGCATAAGGCTACGGTCTATTTGGTTTGAAAAATGAATTCTATTTAATGATTTGCTTGAGGAGTTTGGAGAGCTTCTTGGGGTCGTGACGGAGACGATTGAGGTGAGGGGTGATGGAGATAATATCAGAAGTTAATACTTTGATATCTTTGTCTGTAATGCTTTTTGTTTCTTTCTCGGTCCAGCCTAGGAAGTGGGCGTGTTCGAGGGCATAAGACGCGGCGACACGAGGGTATTTTCTCTCGAAGGCTTTTTGGGAGATATTGGGGGCGATGAGGATGTCAAAAGGCTTTTCTAAGCTAGTAAAGTGCTGAAAGACCTTGAGGTATTTGTCTGGGGTGAAGTGATGGGTTTGGTTTCTGTTGGAAACGAGATTGGTGATGAGAATTTTTTGAGCCTTGGAAGATGCTAAAGCCTCAGTGATGCCAACGGGGAGGAAATTGGAGATAACTGAGCCATAGAGACTGCCTGGACAGTAAATGATGAAGTCGGCTTTCTCTAAAGCCTCAATGGCTTGGGGTGTGGCCGGTACATCTGGGTCGAGCCAGAGGTCTTTTATTGTATTTTTGGACATGGATTGCTTATCTAGCTCGTGCTCACCATGGAAAACGGAGCCGTTTTTGGTTTCGAAGCAGATATTGCTGGAGTCTGTGGTGACAGGAATGACTGTGCCATCGAACTTGATACCGAGAAGCCTTTCGAAATGCTCTTGAGCTTTGATGAAGTCGTTTTGGTACATCTCAAGAAGGGCGTAATAGATGGTGTAGCCTAGGTTTCGCTGACGGCCATCGGTGAAGGACACAAGATCGGTAAAGGCCTTGATGTTTTTCTGGTGATTGGTGCTGGAAATTAGGGAGATGAGAGTGCGGAGAAGATCGGAAATGGCGATCACTTGATCACGCTCGTCGGATCTTATGATGCCTGTTTTGCCTCCTGAGTCCATGGAGGCGGCGATACAGGAGAGATTTTTGAAGCCTGCCATAAGAAGAGCTTGAGTGATGATGGGTGCGCCTGTGCCTCCTCCAATAGTGACTATCTTTAGCATTGTTTTGATATTAGCAGATTTGCCTATTTTATTTTTGACGAGTGTGCTTTAGACTGGGAAGAAATGCCGTCACCAACAAAAGAAGGAGAAAGAGATTTATATGGGCAAGAAAGATGTAAAGAGTCTTGTGGAAGGGTGTGGAGCATATTAAGGGAGAGGCCTTGGATAACGGGAGATATAGTTGAGACGATAAAGAATGGCGCGGATGATGAGAATGGAATTGATATGTTTGCTCATTTTGATCAGCGTTTGGTGGAGTTGATGTGCCTAGAACAAGACGAGAGAGGTATGAAAATTCAGATAAAGTCAGATAACAAAAAGGAAGAAAAATTTGTGCGTAGACATAAAGAGAGAATGTTTAATTTGGGTACGGGAGATAGCTATTTTTTAGTTAATGGTCAGGAAAGGCGCACGCTGATTTTAGCCTCATTGGTTGGTCAGATTGTGGTGATGGCTGGACTTACAGGATCAGTATCTGAAGACGTAATGTTGGATATTTTGGCAAACGATTTGCATGATGAGGAGGCTGTAGAGCAGTTTATCAAGCATAGAAATCACTTGCTATCGCGAAAATGGTTTAGGGAGTGGCTTAACGGGAGTAAAATTGAGGAATGGAATAAATTCTTGCCGGAGCTGATGAGCGTGGGAGAGTCATTGCTCGCGCGGTAGAAGTATTACAAAAAGGGGGACTGTTGGTTTATCCGACGGAAACAGTATATGGTTTGGGTGTGGACGCTACGACTGATCTTGCCTTGGAGAAGTTGTGGGCTTTTAAGGGAGAGCGAGGAGACAAGCCGGTATTAGTGGCGGTGAGTGGTGTAGCTATGGCAGAAAAATATGTAAATTTGAGTGAACTGGGTAAAAAAGTGGCGCAGAAATACTGGCCTGGCGCCGTGGCTATTGTAGCTTCGAGTAAAAATTTGGTAGCTAAAAAAGCGCAGGGAGAGAGTGAGAATTTGGGTCTGCGGAATCCTGACAATCAGCTAATCTTGGACATTATTTCGGCGTTTGGAAAACCGATTACTTCGACTTCGGCGAATATATCTGGCGCTCCAACAGCGCGAAGCATTGAGGAATTTGAAGCGACAGTGCCTGAAGAGCGACAGGATTTGATTGATCTATTTATCGATGCTGGAGAGCTACCGTTGCGACAGCCTTCGACGATCGTGGATACGACGGGGGAAGAAGTATCTGTTTTGAGACAGGGAGAGACGGAAGTGGTGATTTGATTTTCCTCTTTTCCTCTTTTGTCATTTAGTATTTTGTGACGTTGCTTATGTATTGGCGACCGTCGATTCCTATTTCTTGATTCTCGCCCGCTCGTCGCGTAGGCTCGCAGACAGTAGTCTGACAATCAAGAAATATACGGACTGCGACTCATTGCCCCGAAATACCAAATGCCAAACGGAAGGAGAAAAATTATTATATATTTGCAAAAAAAGCCCTCCGTGAGGAGGGCGGGGGCTTAGAGAAAGAGAAGCCAGAGGAAGATGGGGGTAAAACCAAAAACTAAATAGCCGAAAAACGAGCCTGAGAAAAGAGCACGATAGGCAATGTTTTGGGCTTTTGTGGGTTCGGGAATTGACTGATGCCATGCGGAGGTGAGCAGCGCTCCGCCGGAACAAATCAGACCAATAACCAGAGATGACTCGAAGAGAGTCAGGCTAGCGGGAATCATATTACCTCCTTTTTAGGGTGCTTGGTGACGAGTATATCTTTGTTTGGGGAATTTGCAAGGGGGAAGGAGATGTATTAAGTATTATGTATTAGGTATTAGGTATTATGTATGGGATTGGGAATTAGGTAAGAAAAACCCTCCTTGCGGAGGGTTTAGATTACTTATTATTGTCTTCTTCGTAGTACTCTTCGTCATCTGGATTGTGATAATCGCTAGATAAAGCATTGACGTAAGATGGATCCTTCATAATTTTGAGCACCATACGGCTTTTTTCTGATGGGTCATCTGGAACAAAGAGGGTTTTGATACGAAACTTGGCTAGAGGAACTGCTTGGCCATCTATCTCGACTGTCAGATCTTGGACAACCTTACTGATAATTTTCTGCCATTTATCAATTTCGAGATCATTCCAGACTTCGATATAGAATAGATAGACGACTTTGTCTTTGATGAAATCGATATATCCAGTACTGAAATCTTCCTCTTCGTGTTCGAAAAAGAGAAGGGCATCTACTTCGAAGGTATCAAGCTGTTTCTTTGGTTTTTGGTGATCTTTGTCTAGACTCAGAAAACCAGTTGTAGACTCAGGATGATCGTTTTGAGGCTCAAATACAAGGCCAACAGTATCGTAATCACCTGGTAAACCAAGTATGCGTTTGCCTGTTTTTGTGTTTACAAAAGATATGTCCTGATCTTTAAGCGACTTAAGGATCCCGAATCGAGTGTGAGGTCTAAGGATGTCAATCGTTGGAAGATGCTGGTTGAGCTGGTGCAGTTTTTCTGCTTGTTCATCTGAGAGTAATGCTGATTGATTATTGGGAGTAGCTGGGGTTTTTTTGGATGGTGGAACGTGGTTTTTACTACTTGGCTTTTTTATCTGGGCCATTTATCCTCCATGTGTGTTAGGGTGCGTTGGAGAGTAATTTAGCATATGGAAGAGGGAATTTACAGGGGAGAAATATGAAAAACCCCGCCAGTTGGCGGGGTGTGGATATTTATTTGTGGTCGAAGAACAACGAAAGATAATTTCAAACTACGTCCTATATAATATTACAAGAAGTGGCAATTGTTAAGTATTGTGCTTACTGCTATGCTTTTTCTATGCTAATTGAAAAACAGTGTGATGATCGATTTGACATATTCTTTTACAACCTTTCAGAGATGAATGTGGAAAGTTTGACTCATTTACTCAATGTCGTAAATCAGTGTAGTGACTGTGATGGATGTGAGGGACAAGCAAATTACCTGAAAAAACTTATTGCCGAGCGAGGAGCTGAGTCTTAAGACTTAACCAATTCTTCGTTGGTATATTTCTTGTGAGTGATGGGGCGCCATTTGTTTAGTTCTGGATTTAGTTTCCAAGGGCAGACTGAGCGCATCCAACTGAATCTTTCGTTAATTTCACCTGTTTCTGGATCTATGCGAGTGTACTGGAAGATTTGGCAGTTATTGATTTTGTCTTTGGGGTCCTTATCTTTTTTGAGACGGAGATAGTCTTCTGGAAGGAGATTCTCCATGATAATGCGGATAGGCCACATCATGTTGCCATGACTAACAATGATGGCGCGTTTGTCGGGGACGTCACGGAAAAGGGTGGCGATGATACCTACACGAGCTCTTATGAGGACGTCTGCGAGGGACTCACCTCCTGGGGAAGCAAAGTAATAGGGGTTGATGTCGTGATTCCTCATGACATCAGGATACTTCTCACGACGCTCTTTATCGGTCATGACATCGAGGTTGCCCCAGTCGTGCTCTCTTATATAGTCACGAAGGTGCCAGACGGCATTGGGGAGACCTAGGAGGCCAGCTGTGCGCTTGGCACGTCTATAAGTGGAAGCGTAATACTGGTCGAAAACGCCGCCGTTGATATTCTTCTTGATCCATTCACCTGCTGCCTTGGCTTGTTCTTCGCCTTTGGGGGTCAAGTTCCATGTAGAGCTATGGCGAGAGCGGAACTCTTCAGTGAAGTAGCTGGGGTCGCCGTCTTCTGAGGCTTTGACAGCCACGTTTCCTTCGGATTCTCCGTGTCTAACGAACACTAACTCTAGTGGACGATGGTTCTCTTTTTGTGGGGACATAAGAGCATTCTACAACGAGAGTTCTTGAGATAGAATGGTTAAATGTCATCACCAATAACACACATTGTATTAACTGAGAAAGTTTTTGATAAATATTTTGCTGGTTTGGATAAGAAGAAATTTATAATTGGGACGAGCTTTCCTGATATTCGGTATTTGGCTAATTTAGATAGAGAAGTAACTCATTTTGAAAGCATGCGGATGAAGGATATTCTTGGTGAAGACTCGTTTGTGGCGGGATTTCATTTTCACTCTGTTGTCGATAGGGTAATGAAAGAAAATAACAAGAGACTGGATTTGTATTCATATTTTCCGCCGAACGCTGAAAACACTGTTGAAGCAATAAAGACTGTTATTGATATGGCTTTGAAGCCGAAAATTGATGATTGGAGCGAGATTCGAAACATATTTGATGAGGTTTTGGATGATGAACTAGTGTTCGGGGCTTCTCGAGTGGTAGTGGAACGATGGCACTCGATGCTACAAGACTATTTTGTGAAAATGCCAGATTATCGAAATGTGCTGCCTGGGTATATCGTTAATAATGCGGCTGTTGTAACGACGAATATTGATAATCTAATTGATGGGTTGGGTGATGAAAAGAGAAAGACCATTGAGAGATTGGCGGAGAAGACTTATGAAGATATCGAAAAGTTGATTGACATCTTATAATATTGACTAATGTTGGTATTTGTGCGATAATCCCGAAAGCACAATAAAATTTATGGTTCAGGAGGATCAATATGGCTGTGGAATTGGCTTGTAAAGTATCTGGCTGTAAAGGGAAAATCGATTGGAACTTGGGGACTGTTGAGAAGGGCTTGGTCTTTTTCCCTTGCAGTGAGTGCGGAAGACTGTATACAAAAAACAGTAACATGGTCTACGACGATCGGGGGAAGGCGCTTTTTCGTCGAGACGATGGTACGACGATTGCGGATGCTGAGATTACTCTGGAAAAAGGGAGGAGATACAAAAACTCTCGGCAGTTGTATGTTCGATTGGAAGCACTCACTGTGGGTGATATGGAAGATGATGATCCTGAATGGGTTGATATCGGCCCTGAAACACCACTCATTTATGATGGTGAGATGGATGAAGACTTTCGCTTCCATGATGAGTGCGGGATTCGATATCTTCTGGACTGGGGAGATGTCCTTGGGTTTGAAAAGTTTATGCCAATTGAATTTGTAACTGGTAAAACATATCGCACAATGCGGCATACCCATGTTTGTCTTGAAGGGATGAATGGGGACTGTGATTTTGCCGATATGGTGGAACTTCCACAAGATACCATGATCGTCTTTGATGAATTGGTATCTGGAATGTATCGCTTCCATGGAGAGGATGGTACTCGGTACCACCTATACAATGATGATGTCGAGAATCTGGAAGAAGTGAAGTAAATATATAGCGAGGGCAATGGCCCTCGCTTTTTGTGGCTTGCAGGGACATGAAAGTATATTGAGGTAGGGGTTGAAGTAGTGAAGGATTACATGAATCCGAGATATACTTATATTAATGGAGAAGGCATATATTTTTGTTGATGAAACAGGTAAATCAGATTTTACACATCAAAGCAAATTCTTTTGTTTGTCGGCAATAGTAATAAATGAAAGGAACCGAGAAAAGCTAAAAAATGCCTTAGAATCTCTTAAATTAAAATATTTTGGAAGTAAACAATATGTACTTCACGGTAGTGAATTGAGGCGCAAACTAAAATATAGCAACAAAAGTGAGCTAGATTTTGCAAAGGATTTAAGAACGCTAGTCTCTCCTATAAATTTCTTTGCATTGTGCACTTTGACAGACAAATTACAAGCAAAAGCAGGTAATTGGACAAAAGAAGTAATACTCGAAAAATCATATAGTATGATTTTGTCAAATTTGATTAAGTTTGTTGTGGCAAAAGATTACAAAGGGCAGATTATTGCTGAGGCCAGTGCACACGAACAGGATCTACATTTATACCGCAATTTTTTTAAATTTATGGGGAATGGAATACAAAGATTGAATATTACTTCTAAAGATGTGAAAAAACATGTCACGTCAATTATGTATGTAACAAAACAAAATGAAGATTGTGAGACTCAACTGGTAGATTTGTTAGCTGGAGTAATTTTGTTGAAATATGAACTAAAGAGAAAAGTAAAAGAAGTGGGCGATATAAGTGGTTTTGAGCTAGAGTTGCTAAAAATCTTGGAGGACAAATTGTTTGTGGCAAACATAAATTGTAAAGATAAGCGAAAAAAGAAATTGTATTCAGAAATTACATCCTACAAGAAGTTCCCTTAATACCGAAAAACTGGCATGTGGTCGTTGGACGCACTTACCAGTTTTCTATATGAGTAGTATAGCACCAAACTATTGTTTTTTGTGCAGGGGTGGAAGGAATCGGTCACCGATATTTATCTGCTGATAAATTCGTCGACCCCGGCTCGGCACCGTCGTGCCTGCGCCTTTCGATTTCTCCATTACTCTATAAACAAAAAGTTCCCCGTAAAGGGGAACCTTTTGTTTATGCAGGGGTGGAAGGAATCGAACCTTCATCACAGGTTTTGGAGACCCGGATTCTACCATTGAAATACACCCCTAGGTCAAACGTATTTTATCAGAAATTGATACTTATGGGTACAAAAAACCCGCTCTGTTGAGCGGGTTTGGGAATTTATTCGGGAAGGATGGCGGTGACTACCAGTTCATAACAAATACACGGACCGGGATCACTATCATCTGTGCCGCTGTTGCTGATGTACTGATGAGTTTCGGTATGTTGCTTTACTTTGACAGAGTAAAGATCTGAGGGGTTGAGTGTGGTGAGCTTAGCTTTGACGGCGTCTAGAATGGCGGCGTCATCTTCGCTTAAATCACCCTTTTTTGAAAAACAGCCAGTCATGTGTTCGCGAACAATGGGAATGTGAGCGGTGATTATGATGCCTGACTCGGTTTGAGTTGGCTTATTGGCTGCCTTTTCCAGTTCTTGGGGAATTGATGCCAACAGATCTTCGGCTGCTTGATTTATGCGAGCAGTCCTTTTGGAGTCTAAAGCAACTTTTTCGGCATCTTTGGCTTCTTGGTCTGTTTTTTCTTGAGCAATCGCAGTCTTGGCAATGGATCTTAACTTGCCTGGGTCGATTTCGATGGTCATATTGCCTTCCTTTCAAAAATGAATGTACATTGAGTGGATTATATCAAAATAGAACAAATTGGTTAGTAATGATACACAAAAACCCCGCTTTTGGCGGGGTAGGTTTATTTACATTCGTATTGCATCAGCTCGTTGTGGACATAACAAATCTGAACACCTGCTTTTTCGAAGAGCTCTTCAGTTTCGGTGGCGTTTTTGTATTTGTAGTCACAAACGACGCGGACAATACCGCAGGAGATGATCATGGGTGCACAGATCTGCGGACAAGGAGTCATGACGCAGTAAAGTGTCGCTCCTTCTACTGACGTATTGCTGGTGGCTGCTTGGAGGATGGTGTTTTCCTCGGCATGAACAGTGCGAACACAGTGCTGGGTACGACGACCATCTTCGTGAATGGTTTCTTTGAAAAGGTGGCCAACGTCATCACAGTGCGGGAAGCCTGGGAGAGAGCCAACGTAGCCTGAGGCTAAGATGCGATTGTTGCGAACGATGACGCAGCCGGATCGTCCACGATCACAAGTGGCTCTTTTTGACATGACATGGACACAATCCATCCAGGTTTCATCCCAAGTAGGACGAACGTATTTTTTGGGCACGAGCGGAGAATCGGACACGGAAACCTCCTTTTGGTTTTTAGGGTGCGTGGCAAAAGTGTACCAGAAAAATACCAACAATACGTATTAGGTATTATGTATTAAGTATTATGTATGGAAGGGGGAGATTATTTCAATTTGGAGACTTCCTTATGCTCAGTGTGTTCGCGACAGGTGCGACAGTACTTACTGATGACGAGTTTCTCAGGGGTGTTGGTCTTGTTGCGTTCGGTGATGTAGTTGAAATGCCCACATTTGGTGCATTTCAATCCCATGTGTTGTCTTGGTCCTTTTTTTGCCATGTTTGAAATCTATATTATTTGATAAGAAGCAACTGGTATTTTAGCACAATAGGAGATTCTAGTGTAGTGGTCGGAGTACAAACAAAAAGTCCTGAATGAGACCGGACAATATAAGTGTCAATTGTTATAAAAAAAATAGGGAAGACTCTCGGGGATGTGGAATATTCTTTCAAAGAAATATTCTTTGAAAGTTGCATCACTGGATGATTGATAAAGGCGTTTTAGGGGCATTCGAATTTTGGTGACAAAAATGGGCGGGAGATGAGGATGATGAAAATGGATAAGTGGCGGAAAATGAATCAAATATCGTCAAAAAATGTATCTTATATATAATAGCGAATAAAATCTTAGTAGTAAAGATGAGGCTAAATATATGAGAAATATTTGAGCCAAATAGGACGTTTGTATAATTAATTTACTCAGTTTTATTGAGCTCATACTGGGCATATTTAGGTTCAAAATAGCCAAAAATATCAAGAAATCATAGGGGATAATTGAAAATACGTGTTGGGAAAAGACTGGTGGTGGACTAAATGATAAATTGATACCCTATATATGTATAATGGTTGTGCCTGGGGTAAATTTTGAAATACAATTGTTTACAATTTATTTACCAAAGTTTACCAAAATATACAACCTTGCTAATTATCCTTATAACTTCACCATTTCGGAAGAGATGTTTTTGACAGTCTAGACCTGTCACTAGTCAGGAGTCTTCTAAAATACCCCCTGGAGGGGTATTCTAATGGGTATTTTAGCCTTAAAAATCTTTGTTATGTCTGGTATGTATGAGACGACTTTGCCAGGGTCATATTGCCTATAGAATTCGGTGTATTTGCCTATATTATTTTTCATATACCTGTAGTATTGAGACATAGGATATAGGTGTTTTGTCGACTCTTTACCAATCTTTACCAAATTTTCTTGATTTTCCAACTATGTTTGAGGCTAGCAGTTCGTTGTATAATATTGATATCGAGATCTTTTAAATGGAGAGCTAAATGAAAATTGTCAATGAAAAGCCGTGGTGGGAGTTTGAGTGTGAGGCGTGTGGGGCTAGTTGTCAGGCCGAGCCAAGTGATGTGCTGCCAAGAGATATCCTTGATGAAGGTGACGTTGTGGGTGTGTACCCAATGGTTGAGTGCGGTAAGTGCGGTAAGCAGCACGATGTCCCTGAAAAGATGTATACTCCGAGGCTACAAAAGTTAGCTGACGAAATTAATAAGAAAAACAACCCTGATTGATTTTGCTTGTGCCCTGCTATTTGCTGGGCTTTTTTGTGTCGTGAGGTTATTTGAGCTCTAGATACTGAGTGTTGACCCACCAAAGCTTGTCGGTGTCTTTGTCTGAGAGACCAATCTGAGCCCAACCATCTATTAGTCTGAATACGTAAATAGTGTCGACGTCTACAAGACTCATGATCTCAGGGGCGGTGATGGCTGGTGCGGCCGATATCCGCTTTGATTATACTGGTGAAAGTAATGGCCCGTTTGTGGAAGGTTCGGCAATTACCAGTAGTGATGGAGGATCGGGTTTTATCGTGTCTTTGCTTGATAATGGTACAACTGGCACTCTAACTATTCGAAACGTATACGGCACATTTGCCGATACTAATACGGTCACCAGCGGGAGTACTACAGCGACTATAAGCGGTACTCCGAGTAGCTATACAAAAAATAAACAGGCACCTTTTGGTTCATTCGCAGGTGGTCAGTTCTTTGGTGCTCGAGGAGTCTGGCTTGACAACGTAGCAGGTGCTGACGCAAATAATTATGTGTTGATAGACTCAACTGGTACTTCTCAGTCGCCCCCAAATACTGTTTTGATTTCTGTAAATGGCGTTTTGAGCGGTGATAGAGTGAGTGTTTTTCGTGCGTTGGATGATGCTGGCACAATTGATAAAACATATATTGCTTCGCACGCAACAAGTAACTCGGCAAGTTCTACTACGTGGACTGCTGTGTCAATTCCGACAGATACTCCAAGTGTTGGTTTTGTTAGGTTGAGGAACACAACGACTCAAGTAGAAGAAAGAATTGCTTACACGGGTAGAACAAGTACCACCTTTACACTTTCAGAAGCACACATGGGTGGATATGGAGTGTCGGATACGGCTTATGTACCATATATTGATGATATGGTGAGTGGAACTAGTATTTCTGTTAGCGTGACTTTTGATACAACTCGCTACATTACTACTAGGGTAAGAAAAAAAGGTATTGTTCCCTTTATTGTTAACTCAATTCCTCTTAACTCCGGTGGATATAGTGCAACGGCAGTTCGTATTGACGATAATATTGCCTAAAAAACAAAACCCCCTTGTGAAAGGGGGAGTTTGGAAATAATCTGTTTAGATTGCCACGTCGAGTACTCCTCGCAATGACGACTATTTATCTTTGATGACTTCTTTGAGTTCTTTGGCGGCTTCTTTTAACTCTTTTCCGGACTCACCGACATTCTTGCCGAATTTGGGTAGGAACTTGCCTCCAAAAAGAATTAGAAGCACAACAGCGATGATCAGAATTTCTGGCCAACCAATGTTTTGAAACATGTTCTTTTTTTTGTTTATTAATTAATAACGACAGACAAATTACTTGTCATCTTTTGATGCACTGCGAAACTCTTTGATAGCTTTTGCTATACCACGAACGAGTTCGGGTAGCTTTTTGGCACCGAAGAGGGCGAGAACGATGACGGCGATAACTAAGATTTCAGTTAGTCCAATATTTGGCATTAACGGGGTTCACCCCCTTTCGTTTTTCCCTCTTTGGAGGGCTTATCTTCAAGATCAACTTCACTATTAATATCTGTTAGGGCTTTTTCGATTTCCTTTTTGGCTTTTTTGAGCTCTTTGCCAGACTCACCGAGGCCACGGGCAAGTTCTGGAAGCTTTTTGCCACCAAAGAGGAAGAGTAAAACGAGTAAGACGACAATAATTTCTCCAGCGCCAATATTACTGAACATAGTTATTTATATGATAGCTTTATTTAATAGTAATGCAAGTTCGAAAAGAAATAAAGGCACGACTGTGAGTATGGATAGGGATATGACATCGTTTGGGGGAAGGAGAGCTGCCATAAGAACGATACCAGCATAAACAAAACGGCGATTTTTGGCAATGGTATCTTTTTTGACTAATTTGAGCCTAATTAGAAGTGTGATGATAATAGGGAGCTCAAACATAAGGGCAAGACAAAGACCCATGATGATGGTTTGAGAGAAGAAACGGCTAATGTCCCAAATATTGGAAACATTGAAGTCGAGGGCTGTTTGGGAATATATATCAATAACAAACTGCATGACCCATGCACCGAAGCCAAAACCAACAATAAATAGTATTAGAGCTAAAGGAACAAGTCGAGAGATAAGCTTGAATTCTTTGGGGGCAAGAGCGGGTTTGAGAAAACCGAGTAAGTAATAGATTAATAGAGGAAAGGAGATTACAACACCTGTAGCGATACCGGTGTTTACGGCAAGGTCGATAAACTGATAAGGGGAGGAAAGAACGATGGTAATTCCTTCTAGATTAAAGATACCGAGGACGAATGTAAGAATTTTTTGGTAGTAAAGAAAGCCAGTGACACCAGAAACAAGAATGACAACAAGAAGAATAATTAGCTTTTTCTGGATTTCCTTGAGATAGGGAAGATACTTTTTGACAGCATCATCAACTGCCGAAGGTTCGGCTTGGGTTTTGTTTTCTAGTTCGTTTGTCTTTTCATTTTCTGAGGCCACATAGTCAATATATCATGTACAAATGCATGAAGATATGGGTAAGTGTTTGTGAGGCTATTGATGGTAAAATATAGAGTGTTGCCACCTTAGCTCAGTTGGTAACAGCTTACTCGTCCTTCTTTCAATAATATTCATTATTGAAATGGCGTTTTGCGTTTCCTGTTATATCTACGCCCATAATTGCTCTCGCATTATGGTCTTGATATAGAGCACTTAAGGTAAAATATACAGAGCGCCGCCTTAGCTCAGTTGGTTAGAGCACCAATTTTGTAAATTGGGGGTCCTGAGTTCGAATCTCAGAGGCGGCTCATTTTCATGGTGGTTCAAGACATGACTTTAAGGTAAAATATATAGTTGGTTAAATTGCCGTCATAGCTCAGCTGGCAGAGCGTATTCTTGGTAAGAATAAGGTGTTGGGTTCGACCCCCAATGACGGCTCCCTGATAAAATATCAGTATGCCAAGGTGGTAGAGTGGTCAAATACTCGGGTCTGTAAAACCCGCGGCGCAAGCCTACACAAGTTCGAATCTTGTCCTTGGCACTCTCAGTTAGTCACGATTGATTGTATGTAACAGCTTGCTCGATTTTTCTCCATAACTTCGTTATGAAAATGAAAAATCTTGCGCTTCCTGTTATCCTGAAACCCCATAATCACTTCGTCATTATGTGGTTGGGATAAAACCCTGTGGAGTGCGCAAGCCTACACAAGGCATGAATCTTGTCCTTGGCACTAGAAAGTTCGTTAAAAAAAGGAGTGTGAATGGCAGAAGAATTAAGTTTTGAGGAACGAAGAAAACGATGGAAAAAACT
>Ga0172375_10007697_pt1 | contig 14686 bp, 12 predicted proteins | sample LakKiv1m_FD_114537 | JGI IMG/M metagenome (GOLD analysis project Ga0172375, IMG submission 114537) | Freshwater microbial communities from Kabuno Bay, South-Kivu, Congo - kab_092012_11.1m | ecosystem: Environmental > Aquatic > Freshwater > Lake | place: Democratic Republic of the Congo... | reverse complement strand
TCCAGATCCGTTTAATGTGTGTACAAATTTTATTCCGTCTTTACCTTGGTATCTACAATTCATTCTTCTTGCTTGGAAGTCTGTGCAGTTTGAACATGAAGAACATTCTAAATATCTTTTCATAGAAGGACTCCAAACTTCTAGATCGTATGTTTTTGCAGAAGAGAATCCTGCGTCTTCTTTAGATAGTAAAAGTCTTCTGAAGGGTAGTCCTAAATTTTTTAATATTTGTTCTGCATATTCAGTCATTTCTTCATGGAATTTCCAAGAATCTTCTTGTTTGCATATGTAAACCATTTCTACTTTTTCGAATTCATGTAATCTAAATAAGCCTTCTTCGCCAGCTTTTCTTCCTGCTTCAGTTCTATAGCACTGTGTGAATGCACAGAATTTCTTTGGTAAATCTTTTTCTGTTAATATTTCATCAGCATAAATGTTTGTTACTGGTACTTCTGCTGTTGGAACCAAAATTAAGTCATCATTTGTTTTGTATAGTTGATCATCAAATTTTGGAAGATTTCCTGTTCCAAATGCTGCAGTTCGATTAACCATTTGCGGAGGGTTTATTTCAACAAATCCGTTGCTCTCATGAAAGTCTAACATATATTGAACAAGTGCTCTTTGTAGTTTTGCTGCTTTTCCTGTTAATATATAGAAACCTGCTCCGGAAATCTTTGTTGCTCTTTTCATGTCGATAAATCCAAAATTTTCTAAGAGTTCTAAGTGTCCTTTCGGATTTTTTAACTTGGGGATTTTCCCAAATACGTGTATTTCCTTGTTGTTGGAAGCATCTCCCTTTGGAGCATCTTCACTTTGAATATTAGGTATTCTTGCTATTAGATCGTCTATTTTGATTTTTAATTTATCTTCTGTTTCTTCATTTTGTTTTAATTTTTCAGAAATTTCTTTTCCTCTTTTGATTGCTTCGGTTGCTTTTGCTTCGTCTTTCGCTTTTTTTGCAGCATTAATTGATTCAGAAACTTTATTTCTTTCACATCTTAAATCATCATCTTCTTTTTTGCATTTTCTCCATTCTGTGTCTGCAGCAATTAAGTTTTCTACTAGGGATATTTCATATCCTCTTTCCTGAGTATTCTTTTTGATTAATTCAGGATTTTCTCTTAATATTTTAATGTCTATCATATTGTTTTGATTGAAAAATGATATTTAAACTTTGTTGTGGTTTTGTTATTTTGTTACTTCTATTAAATTTCATGTATCTACTCTTCATGGACGAAAAGTTCGAGAAAGCTTTAAAAGCAGATTACAACTCTGAAATATAGGTTACAACATATATATTACAATGACAGAACACGAAGATAACTTTGATTTGTTTTTTAGAAGAAAACCTGCAATGATGTTGCTGGCTCTCAAGAGAATGAACAAAGCAAAATATGGATCTGTACTTGCTAAAGAAGTTGACTGTACATATTCTCATGCAGTTAAGATTTTACAAATTTTGGAAGATATGGGATTAGTTATCTTCGAAAAAAAAGGAAGAATAAAGATTATCAAACTAACAAAAAAAGGTTTGCAAATTGCTGAAAATATAGAAGCAATAAAAGAAGTTATTGATAGTTGTTAAATTTTCAATAAGCAAAAACTTCTTAAACCAACTATTTCTTAATTTTTTACTAGGTTAATTGCTTTTGCAATTATTTTACGATGGCCTCGTAGCTCAGCCTGGTTAGAGTACCGCGCTCTTAACGCGGGTGTCGAGGGTTCAAATCCCTTCGGGGTCATTTTAGTCTTAGGGTTTCATGACCCTTTCACTTCGTTCAAATCCAAAAGCGATTTTTATGTTAATACTAATTTACTTTCGCTTTTGTTTAGAGGTCATATTTATTTTGGGTCTTTGAACTCTTCTAATATATAGTATAATAATATTTATAATTGCCAATTTTTTGAGAAGAGCATGACTCTAATTTTATGTCATGGTGGAATGTATTCTGGAAAGAGCGATATGGCTATATCTCGCGTTAGGGCTTTTTCTCGTGATGGTTTTAGACGTGTTTTATATCAACCAAAAAAAAATACTCGTGATATCTTTCAAGGTAAACCTGTTTGGTTTTCTAGGGCGGGAGGAGATGAAACAACTATTCTTCCTGCAAGATGGTTTTTTTCTGCAGATGATGTTTTAAAAGATATGGACAAATATGATGTTTTTGGATTTGAGGAGGGGCAAATGTTTTCTATAGATGTCTTTGATGTGATTAAACAACTCCATGAAGCTGAGAAACATGTTGTTTGTTCTATGCTAGATTACTATTCAAATGGCGAACCTGTGGAGCTTTTCGATAGACTTCAAAGTCTTGATGGTAGGGTTCTTTTGCAAGGAGTAAATGCAATATGTCAAGATTGCAAAATGAGTGGAAAAAATAATATGGCTGTAAGAACTCAGAGAGATTATTTAGGTGCTGCGCAAGCATTTGATTCAGATAAGATAGTAGTTGAGGGTAGCGAAGGTTATGACTATAAGCCTGTATGTTTCAAACATTGGAGAGTTAATCCTCCTTCAGACAAGAATTTAGACCCTTTATATCAGAAATTTTATTTAGAATTTGTCAAAACTACTTTAAAATAACAAAAACGAAACATTTAAAAGGCAACTTTTTTTAATGTTTCTATCTAAAACTATTAATAGTGATTAGTATGCACATTCTCCAACCAAAACACACAAAACTCAAGCAAGATGAAGTAGTCAAATTACTTTCTAAATATAATATTTCTTTAGCACAATTACCTAAAATCTCCAAAGAGGATCCAATAATTTTTGATTTAAATCCTCAATTAGGTGAAGTAATTAAAATTGAAAGAAAAACTGCAGAAGGCAGTGAAGATTATTTTAGGGTTGTTATATAAAAATGGTTGCTCAAAAATCTGTTACAGTGGATAGAAAGCATGTCCTTGTTAAAGAATTTTTGAAAAATCACTCTATTGTTGAATCAAATATTACTTCTTTTAATGACTTTATTGAAAACAGAATGCAGGAAATCATTAACGAAGTTAATGAAGCAATGCCAAAAGAAGATTTCGAAATCAAGTTAGGTAAGATTACTGTAGATAAACCTAATATTGTTGAAGCTGATGGTTCTATTAGTTTAATTACTCCTTCTGATGCAAGATTGAGAGGATTAACTTATTCTGCTCCTATTAAAATGGAGTTGACTATTAGATATGAAGGTCAAGTTGAAACTGCTAAAGTTCAATTAGGTAGAATTCCAGTTATTGTAAAGAGTAATGTATGTAATTTACATGGCTTAAGCAAACAAGAATTGGTTGACCGATATGTAGATCCTGCAGATTCTGGTGGTTATTTTATTGTTAATGGTAATGAAAGAATTTTGGTTATGGCTGAAGATTTGGCTTCTAATCAAGCATTTTTGGAAAATCAAAAAGTTAAGGGTTTTGTTTTAAGATTATTTTCTCAAAGAGGAGCTTATAAGATTCCTATTTCAATTAATGAAAGCAAAGAAGGTATTTTAGAAATTTCTTTTTCAAGATTTAGAAAAATTCCAGTTATGATTTTATTGAAAGCATTGGGAATGGTTTCCGAAGCTGAAATTTCTAAGATGATTGGAAAGCAATCTGATGGTTTACTTGTAAACTTATATGAATATGCGTCTTTAGGCGATTCTGAAGAAGCTTTGATGAAGATTGCTGAATTAACTTCTTTACAAGGAACAAAGAAAGAAGTCTTAGACAGAACAAAGCAAAGAATTGATTCTTATTTATTACCTCATGTAGGCTTAGATAAAAATGCAAGAATTGAAAAGGCAAAAACACTTTGTAAATTAATCAAACAATTTTATCTTTCTAAAGATCGTGCTGAGGATTCGCTGACTGATAAAGACCATTATGCAAATAAGAGAGTTAGATTGTCTGGTGATTTATTGGCTGATTTGTTCAGAGTTAATTTAAATATATTAGTTAGAGAAGTACAGCATTCTCTACAGAAAACAGTTAAGAGAAGAAATTTCTATTCAATAAAAACAATTGCAAAATCTACATTATTTTCACACAGAATTGAGTCTGCTATTGCTACTGGTTCTTGGATTGGTGAAAGAACTGGCGTAACTCAGAACATGAAGAAAGATAATTTCTTATCTATGATGTCTCAGTTGCAGAAAGTTGTTTCTACATTACCTGGTGAACAAGAAAACTTTGCAGCTAGAACAGTACATCCAACACATTATGGAAGATTCTGTCCGGTTGAAACACCAGAAGGTACTGAAATTGGTTTAAGAAAGAACTTAGCAATGCTAGCTAGAGTTTCTACAAGATGCACAATGCCTGAAGAAAAAATTGTTAAAGTATTATCTGAAGAAAAAATGTCTAAAGATGGTGAAAACGGATTTGATGTTTTCTTAAATGGAAGATTTGTAGGTGTTGTTTCCGACGGAAAAGCATTTGCAGCTGCTGTAAAAGAAAGAAGAAGAAAAGGAAACTTGCCAATTGAAATGGGCATTAAACATGACTCCTTCTTGGAAGCTGTTTTCTTATCAACTGAAGTTGGAAGAGTTTTGAGACCTTTGATTGTTGTTGATAATGGATTATCTAGATTAAAAGAAGATCATTTGAAATTAGTTGAAGCAGGTTCTTTAACTTGGAATAATTTAGTTGAACAAGGAGTTATTGAATATTTGGATGCTTCCGAAGAAGATACTGCTTATGTTGCATTATATAACGAAGAAGTTACAAAAGAACATGATTATGTGGAAATTGATCCAATTGCATGTTTGGGAGTTATTACTTCTATTGTACCTTATGCAAATCATGACCAGGCTCCTCGTTTATTAAGAGGTAGCAAGACTCAAACACAGTCTTTAGGTATTTATGCTGCTAACTATAATGTTAGAATCGATACAAATGTTTCCGTATTACATTATCCACAGAAACCTTTGGCAAGAAGTTTCACTTATGACACATTAAATATTTATCCAGCTGGACAGAATGTTATTGTCGCTGTTATGCCTTACGAGGGTTATAATATTGAAGACGCTGTTGTTTTGAACCAAGGTTCTGTTGATAGAGGTCTTGCAAGAAGCTCCTATTTCCGACCATATACTTCTACCGAATTGAATTATGCAGGTAGATTAAAAGATGAGATCTGTGTTCCAGAAAAAGATGTTTCTGGTTACAGAATGGAAACTTCTTACAAATATCTTGAAGATGATGGTATTGCATATCCTGAAGCTGAAATGAAGGAAGGCGATGTTGTTATTGGTAAAACTTCTCCACCTAAGTTCTTATCTGAAGCTAGAGAAATTTCTATCCAAACAAAGAAGGAAAATTCTACTGCTGTTAGACAAGAAGAAACTGGAATTGTCGACGGTGTTTTTGTTACATTAGATGGCGATGGTAACAAGTTAGTACAAGTTAGAATGAGAGATTTAAGAAAACCAGAAATTGGAGATAAGTTTGCTACACCTCATGGTCAGAAGGGTGTTATCGGATTTATTGCACCAGAGTTAGATGTTCCTTTTACTGCAAGCGGAGTTAGACCTGATTTATTATTCAATCCACATAGTATTCCATCTCGTATGACTGTTGGCTATTTATTAGAAATGTTAGCAGGTAAAGTTGCTGCATTATCTGGTGTTGTTAGAGATGCTTCTGCATTTGCTGGAGAAGAATTAGATAGTTTAGAAAATAATTTAAAGAAATTAGGGTTTAGATATGACGGTAAAGAAGTTTTATACCATGGAGTTACTGGTCAGAGATTGCCTGTAAAGATTTTTGTTGGTAATATGTATTATTTGAAACTTGGACGTATGGTTAAGAACTTATTACATGCAAGAGCTTCTGGTAAGATTGCATTATTGACAAGACAGCCAATCGAAGGTAGATCAAGAGGCGGTGGTTTAAGACTTGGTGAAATGGAGCAACAGGCATTAGTTGCGCATGGTGCTTCTTTATTGTTGAAAGAAAGATATGATTCTGATAAAGTTGTATTGCATGTTTGCGAGAGATGCGGTTCTCTTGCTACCGACGACAAAATCAGAGATAAACAGGTTTGTCCAATGTGTCAATCTAATAAAATTGAACCTGTTGAATTATCTTATGCATTCAAATTATTGCTTGAAGAATTACAAGGCATGCATTTATTAACTAAATTTGAACTAAAGAATAAATACGATCAATAAAATGGAAAAACCAGTAAAAAAACAAATTAGTGCAATAAAATTTAGCTTATGTAGCCCAGAACAGATTAAAAAAATATCTGTTGCTAAGATTGTAACTCCAGAACTTTATGATGTTGATGGTTATCCTGTCGACGGTGGTTTAATGGACTTAAGACTTGGTGCTATTGATCCTGGGGTTAGATGTAGAACTTGTGGTGGTCACTTAAAAGAATGTTTAGGCCATCCTGGTATGATTGAATTGGCAAGACCTGTTTTACACATTAAATATATCCAAATTGTAGAACTTGTTTTAAGAACAACATGTGAGGCTTGTGGAAAATTGTTATTAACTTCTGAAGATGCTCAAAAAGATTTGAAAACTAGATTAAAGAAAGCAAAAGAAGCAAAGAAATGTCCTCATTGCAGTATCATTCAAGAAAAACCTAAATTCGAAAAACCTTCTCAATTCTATGTTGGAAAAAGAAGAATTTTCCCTTCTGAGATTAGAGAGAGATTAGCAAAAATCCCTGATGAGGAGTTGAAATTAATTGGTATTAATCCCAAGACATTAAGACCTGAATGGTCTGTATTAACTTATTTATTAGTTCCGCCAGTAACAGTTAGACCTTCTATTACTTTAGAATCTGGTGAAAGATCTGAAGATGATTTGACACATAAGTTATCTGATATTATCAGAGCAAACCAGAGACTTTGGGAAAATTTGAATGCTGGTGCGCCTGAAGTTATTATTGAAGACTTGTGGGATTTATTGCAATATCACGTTACAACATTTTTCGATAACTCTGTTGCTAAAATACCTCCTGCAAGACATAGAAGTGGTCAGCCATTAAAGACAATCAACGAAAGAATTAAGGGTAAAGAAGGGCGTATCAGAAAGAACTTGGCTGGTAAGAGGGTTAATTTCTCTGCGAGAACTGTTATTTCTCCAGACCCGTATTTGAAGTTAAATGAAGTTGGTGTTCCGTTTGAAGTTGCAACTGTTTTAACTGTTGCTGAAAAAGTTACAACACTTAATTTAGAAAGAATGAGAAAATTAGTTTTGGCTGAAGGATATCCTGCTGCAAATTATATTATAAGACCTGATGGAAAAAGAAAAAGAATTTCTCCAGAATTAAAAGAAGATTTGTCGAAAGAAATTGAACCTGGTTATATTGTTGAGAGACATTTAGTTGATGGAGATATTGTTTTATTCAACAGACATCCTTCATTGCATAGAGCTTCTTTGATGGCTCACAATGTAAGAGTTTTACCTCACAAGACTTTCAGAATGCATCCTGCTGTATGTTTCCCATATAACGCTGATTTTGATGGTGATGAAATGAATATTCACGCACCCCAGACTGAAGAAGCTAGAGCTGAAGCTGAATGTTTACTTAATGTAAAACAAAATTTAATTTCTCCAAAGAACAATACAAACTTATATGGTTGTACTGATGACGCTTTGACAGGTAACTACGTTATGTCTGAACAAGAAGTTGATAAAGACGAAGCAATGCAATTAGTTTATTCTTCTGGTTTGAAATTATTCAATGCAACTAAGAAAGTTTCTGGTAGAGAGTTATTTGAAAATGCTCTTCCTAATGAATTGAAAAATTCTAGAATTAAATCTGAAGGATTCATCATTGAAGAAGGCGATGATATTAAGAGATTGGATAAAGAAATCGGAAGAGAGAGAACAATTGAAGTATTGAAAGATGTTTATACTTTAGGTATGACTTTCTTGTCTAGAAATGGTTTCACAATGTCTATTTCTGATTTAGATGTTTCTGCAGATATAAAGAAAGAAACACAAAAGATGATTGAAGCTGCAAATAAAAAGACTGAAGAAATTATTGAGTCTTATTACAATAACTCTTTAGAAATTATTCCAGGAAAGACTGCTGAACAAACAAGAGAGATTAAGATTATGCAAGTATTGAATGGTGTTAGAACTGACATTGGTAAGCATGTTAAAGAAAATTTCCCTAAGGATAATTTAGTTAACAAGATGATTTCGGCTAAAGCTAGAGGTAGCATGTTGAATGTTACTCAGATTGCTTGTTCCGTAGGTCAGCAGGTTATGAGGGGACAGAGAATTAACTTTGGTTATACTGGAAGATCTTTAAGCTGCTTTAAGAAAGGCGATTTAACTTCTACTGCAGGTGGATTTGTTAAGAATTCTTTTATAAATGGTTTGAGACCTGATGAGTTCTTCTTCACAGGTATGACAGGAAGAGACGCTATGATGGATACTGCTCTTAGAACTCCTAAATCTGGTTATTTATATAGAAGATTGGTTTCTGCATTACAAGATTTCATTGTTGAATATGATGGAACTGTAAGAGATGCTAATGCTGGAATTGTACAGTTTGTATTTGGTGGAAATGGAATTGACGTTTCTACATTACACACTGGAAAGAAATTAGCTTCTGGTGAAGCAATTGGTATCGTTACTGCTCAATCATTTGGTGAATCTTCTACTCAGATGGTTCTTAACGTTTTCCACTCTGCTGGTGTCGCTGAAATGCAGGTTACACAAGGTCTTCCAAGACTTATCGAAATCTTGGATGCTAGAAAGAAACCTTCAACGCCTACAATGGAAATTTATTTGGACAAAGATCATAATAATGAAAAAGATGCAAGAGTGATTGCAGAAAAAATTAAAGAAGTTAAATTGAAAGAAATTATGAGTGAAATAAATGTTGATTTTGGAAGCAAAAAAGTTGAAGCTGTAATAGCTAGAGATTCATTAAAGAGAGTTCATATGGGTCTTGATAAAGTTGTTGAAGTCCTTGATGAAAAAGGGATGAAGGCTAAGAAGAAAGGAGAAAGTGCAATTGTATTTGATCTTGGCGAAAGTGACTTTAAGACTATCTTCAAGTTTAAACAAAAAGTAAAAAATACAATTATTTCTGGTGTAAAGGGAATTGAAAATGTTTTAGTAGTAAAGAGAGAATCTAACTTTGTTGTATTAACTGCTGGTACTAACTTGAAAGAAATATTACAATTCAAAGGAGTAAATCCTGAGAAAGTTTCAACAAATGATTTACATGAAATTGCTTCTTTATTAGGTATTGAAGCTGCAAGACAAGCAATCATTAATGAAATCAATAAAGTTCTTGTATCACAAGGTTTAGATATCGATCAAAGCCATTTACAACTTGTTGCTGATGCAATGACTTCTTCAGGAATTGTTAAAGGAGTTACAAGAGTTGGTATTATCTCTGATAAATCTTCTGTACTTGCAAGAGCTTCTTTCGAAACTCCAGTTAAGCATTTTGTAAATGCTACAAGAACAGGTAAGAAAGATAAGCTGGCTTCCGTTATTGAAAACATTGTCTTGAATCAACCAGTTCCAGTTGGTACAGGTCTTCCAGGATTACTTGTAAAAGTAACTGGTCCTTTAGCTGATCAAGAAGCTGCAAAGAAAAAAAAGTAATTTTTATAACATAAATTTTTTGGATAAGTTATTTTGAGGAATTCTTTTTAAAAATTCTATACAACAATCTTTAAAAAAGCTCATTAGTTTTCCTTGCTCCGGTGTAATATGGGTATTCAAAACATCTCTCATTTATTAGTTGATTTAGCTACTGAAACAGCTACGGTATTTGGAAATGATTCTAAAAATTTTAAATTTATTTATGGATTTTATTTAACTGAAGAAGAACATTCTCGAGTTATTGGAGAATCTCTAAATATTGTTTCTTCTGTCGGATTAGAAAAATTTGTTACGGTTAATCTTGTTTATTCTCCTGAAGAGTTTACAAAAAATGAGGTCTTTATTTATCCGAGCGATCATGCAGTTGTAATGAATCAGACTATACAGTCAAGTTTAAATAGGGCCGGTGTGCCTTATCGTTTGAGGTCGGAAAATGTTTGAAAAATGGAAATATAGACGAGAGACGAGAGGTTTTTTTAATCCTGATTTAAATATAGATGTTTCTCGAAATCAGCTTTTACAAATTTTAAGCGGAGATATTGTAAATCCTTACAGGCTTTCCGATCCAAAAAAACAAGTAGATTATTCTTTTATGTTGCTTGGTGTTCAAGAGCAAAGTCCTTTAAATTCTTGGGCTGGAAAAAAATGGAGTTCTTCTGGATATGAAAATGCACATCTTTATTCGGAGTGGTATGCAAAAATTTCTTGTAGTAAAGATTCTCATGTTGTTTTTCCAAAACAAAATTTGGTTTTTTATTTTGATCCTCGTTCAAATTATAGCTGGGGTAAAAAATTTGATTCTATAACTGATTTGGAAACTGCATTGATTGAAGGTCATCCAGCAATTTCTCCTGAAAGAGACTTGAAGGTTTTAGTTAGTAATCTTGGTTCTGATGAAGTTTTGAAATATATGCGAGACTTTAAAAGAAGATTTATTTCTAAATAGACTTTTTCGTCGGAAAAATCTCAAAAACACTTTCTGCAAAATAATAAAGTTTAAATACCTTCTAAAATGGGAATTATTATGAGCTTAAGAGATTTAATGGATGCAGATAAAAAAGGCAATGTAACTTTTGGAATTAAACAAGTTTTAAAGTTAGCAAAAGCGAAGAAGTTAAAAAAAACATCCCGAGTTTTTGTTGCTAGAGATACAAGAGAAGAAACAATTAAAAAATTAGAAGATGCAGGTGTTGAATTCGAAGTTCTTAAAAATAAAGATGATATTACTAGAGAAATGGGTATCGATTTTGATTCTGAGGTTTTTTTAATTAATTAAGAATGGCAAAAACAATTGATATGCAGTTGATGAGATATATTAATCTTTTTGAGAGAATCTCTCGTGTTTCAACTACTGATTGTTTTGTTTATAATAACACTATTTATTTTGCAGTTCCTAAAAAATTAGTTATGGCTGCTGTTGGAAGAAATGGCGAGAATGTTAAGCATATTGCTGAAACACTTGGAAGAAAAATAAAAATTGTTGCTATGCCTAAGGAGGCAGATTTAGACAAAGATATGTTCAATGCTGTTAAAAATTTCTTGACTGAAGTTGTTGCACCAATTGAATTTACAGGATTTGACTTGAACGACGGTATTTTGACTATTTCCGGAAGTAGAGAAAGCAAAGCAATTCTGATTGGAAGAGACAGAGTTAAAGAAAAAGAATTAGCAGAAGTATTGAAAAGAACATTTGGAATAAAAGAATTTAAGATTGCATAACGTAATCTTTATAAACCGATATTTCGAGGAATTAATATGGGATTAATGAACGCAAGAAAATTGAGAAATCAAAGAAAGAAAAATCAGATGAATCACAAGAGATTTAGAAAGAAAAAACTCGGAATTACTTTGAAGTATGCAGTTATTGGAAGATCTTCTCAGGCTAAAGGTATTGTTGTAAATAAATTTCAATTAGAGGCTAAGCAGCCAAACTCTGCTATGAGAAAGTGCTGTAAGGTTCAGTTGACTAAAACAGGTAAACCTATTGGTGCATTTATTCCTGGAAACTTAGCACAGAAATTTATTGATGAACATGACGAAGTTATTATTGAGAAAATCGGTGGTAAAATGGGTAAGGCAAAGGGAGACTTATCTGGTGTTAGATTCCAAGTTATCAAAGTAAATGATCAGCCTTTAAGCAGATTGTGGCAAGGCAAGATTGAAAAGGGTAGAAGATAATGGTAAATGTGAAACTATTTGGCTTGTGGGATATTTCTGAAGTTAAAGTTGAGGAACCTGGTTTAAAGAAAGTTATTAATTTGGATGATAAACTTTTGTTGAAGTCCCACGGAAGAATCAAATATGATCAAGCTAAAACAAGAGTTAATGTTATTGAGAGAATTATTAATTTGTTACAAGTTCCAGGAAGCAGAGGTAAGAAGCATAGAATTATTACAAACTGGATTTCTGGTAAACAACAAAAAACAACAATGATTGTGGTTGATGCTTTAAAAATGATTGAAAAGCAAACAGGAAAGAATCCTATTGCTGTTCTTGTAAAAGCAATTGAGAATGCTGCTCCAAGGGATGAAGTTACTGCTATTGAATATGGTGGTGCGAGATATCCTCAAGCTGTTGATATTTCTCCAAGAAGAAGATTGAACTTGACTTTAAGATTTATTGTTAATGGTGCTTTTGATAAAGCTTTTAACAAGAAATTGTCGATTACAGAATCTTTGGCTAAAGAGTTAATTGCTGCTGCAAATAATTCTGGCGAAAGTTATTCTATTACAAAGAAGAATGATATTGAGAAACAAGCAGACGCTGCTCGTTAAAATTTATTTTTACTGAAAATTTTGTTGTTGCGAGAACACTCGCGTATCTTGAATACGTGTCGCAACTTCTTTCTCGCAAAGAGCTCTTTGGGTTTCATGATAGAGGTATTTGATTAAAGCCTCTTTGTTCGCTTCGTCCTAATCTAAAAATAATCAAAATTAAATCCTTTTGCAATTTTTCTAAATATTTATATAGTTAAAATTTGAGTTTATTTTTATGAGCTTAGATGATTGCTATGGAAGTTGTTCTGGAATGAGTTTGGTCGGTTGTAGGACTCTTTCTCACGTGGAATGTGATAGAGAATTAGCAAGAAGAGATTTTGGATATGCTTTTATTTTGGCTCAAGAAGAAGTTAGAAATTATTTTCAGAAAGCGATGAAAATTTATGATTCTAAATATAGACTTGTTGTTGGTTGATTTCTTCGTCGGGAAAACTCTCCATATCCAAGGAAAGATTTATAAACCATTTTTCTAATCAATAACTATGGCAACTGAAGAGAAAAATTTTGATAAGATCAAGAGGATTATTAAGAATCAGAAGAATATTAGAAACATCGCTACTTCTGCGCATATTCACCACGGTAAAACTGCTTTCACAGATAATTTATTAGCTGCTGCTGGTAAGATGTCAAACAAGTCTGCAGGTGATTTAGAAGCAGGTATGGCAACATGGCAACATGCTGATGAACAAGAAAGATTGATGACTGTTGACTCTGCTAATGTATCTATGGTTCACGAATATGGTGGAGAAGAATATTTAGTTAATTTAATTGATACGCCTGGTCATGTTGATTTCTCCGGTAATGTTACAAGAGCTATGAGAGCTATTGATGGTACTGTTGTATTGGCTTGTGCTTCTGAAGGTATCATGCCTCAAACTGAAACTGTACTAAAGCAAGCTTTAAGAGAAAGAGTAAAGCCTGTTTTATTTATTAATAAAGTAGACAGATTAATCAAAGAGTTGAAAGTTACACCTGAACAAATGCAGGCTAAATTTAAGAAGATTATTGATGAATTTAATACTCTTATTGCAAATATTGCTGAGCCAGAATTTAAATCAAAATGGCAAGTTAATGTAGCTGATGGTTCTGTAGCATTCGGTTCTGCAAGAGATAACTGGGCCCTAACAGTTCCTTTTATGATAAAGAAAAAAATTACTTTTGCGGACATTTACAAAATCTATGACGAGTCTTTAACTGAAGAAGCTAGAAAAGATTGGGCTTTGAAAAATGCATCTTTATTTGAAGTTATGATGGATGTAGTTGTTAAGCATTTGCCTTCTCCTTTGGAAGCTCAAAAATATAGAATTGGAAGAATTTGGAAAGGAGATCAAGAATCTGAATTTGGAAAGCAATTGTTAGCATGCAATAAGGATGGTGAGCCTGCTTTCGTTATTACAAGAATTGTTATTGAACCTAGATCTGGTAAAGAAATTTCTGCAGGAAGATGTTTCTCTGGAACGATCCATGTCGGTGATGAATTATATTTGAATTTAGCTAAGAAAAAACAAAGAGTGCAGCAAGTTTTAGTTTATGACGGTATTAGACCTGAGCAGGTTGAAGAAGCTTGTGCGGGTAATGTATTCGCTGTTGCAGGTATTATTTCTGAAGTTGGAGAGACTTTGACAAAGACAGAACAAACTCCTTTTGAAGAAATTAAACATATTTTCCAACCAGTTATTACAAAATCTATTACTGTAGAAAAATCTGCTGACTTACCAAAACTTGTCGAAGTTTTGAGAAAAGTAGCCAAAGAAGATCCTTCTATTAAGATTGAAATTAATGAAGAGACTGGTGAAAATCTTATGTCGGGTATGGGCGAATTACATTTAGAAATTGTTGAAAATAGAATTAGAGATGAAAAAGGAGTTCAAGTTAAGACTTCTAATCCTATTGTTGTTTATAGAGAAACTGTTTTGAAGAATTCTGGTCCAACAGAAGGTAAATCTCCTAATAGACACAATGCATTCTACATGACTGTTGAACCTTTAGAAGAAAATATTGCAAATGCAATTGAAAGAGGCGAAATCTCTGAAGGAAGACTAAAGAAAGATAAGAAAGATGAAAATTTGATTAAAAATTTACTTGCGTTGGGTGTTTCAAATGATGAAGCTAGACAATACAGAGATATATTCATGGGAAGCGTATTTTTAGATAAAACGAAGGGTGAAGTTCATATTGGTGAAGTTATTGAATTAATTTTGGATTCATTTGAAATGGTTATGAAGGCAGGCCCACTTTCTAGAGAACCTTGCCAAAAATTGAAAGTATCTTTAGTTGATATGAAATTACATGAAGATGCGATCCACAGAGGTCCAGCTCAGGTTTATCCAGCAATTAGAGAAGGT
>Ga0172375_10007696_pt1 | contig 14687 bp, 14 predicted proteins | sample LakKiv1m_FD_114537 | JGI IMG/M metagenome (GOLD analysis project Ga0172375, IMG submission 114537) | Freshwater microbial communities from Kabuno Bay, South-Kivu, Congo - kab_092012_11.1m | ecosystem: Environmental > Aquatic > Freshwater > Lake | place: Democratic Republic of the Congo... | reverse complement strand
CAGCAAGCATTGCAAACCTTATCGTGAGCCACCGTGCTTATGAGAATTCCCTGAAACAGGTCACGGCCATCGAGCAACTGGCCCAATCTATCAAGGACACTCAGAGATCGATCATGAATCTTGCCAAAATGCTCGAACAATCCTCCCCGGAAGAGGAAGAGACTGATGAAGACAGAGGAGCATCGGGAGATGGCAGCATCTGAGCCGGGGAGACCATAGGAGGCGGTGGTGGCTAAAAGCCTCAATCTGCACCTTCTTCCAGGGCGCATGGCCATATGCCGCCTCGATCCTGTTGAGGGTTTGCCTTCCTGGGCCTATTCTCCAGTTTTGCTGTCCCTGACGCGTACACGGGCTGAAACAACGGTCGTTTGCTCGGAAGAGAATGTTCCGGCCGGAATTACCTGCAACAAGGGCTGGCGTTGTTTGCGTATCGAGGGGAACCTGGATTTCTCCGAGACAGGAATCCTGTCCTCGCTGGGGGCCCCGCTGGCTGAGGAAGGTCTCCCGATCTATGCCCTTTCGACCTACACCACGGATCTCCTTCTCATCAAGGAAAAAGACCTTTCCAAAGCGGTGCTTGCCCTGAACGGGTGCGGGCACAGGGTTTTTTCAGAAAGCGGCCGAGAACTGGTCTCTTAAGTCTGCCTTAAATGATTCCTCCCTGTATAAGCTTGACAGAAATAGGCCTCTTCCCTATAGTCCCATGCCAAATTGAAACCTTCCTTGGCGATCGCCCGCAAAGGATCAGTTGCCCCCACAGAAAGGAGCTCTCCATGCCCAAGAGGAAAGATGTCAGAAAGGTCATGATTATCGGATCCGGCCCCATCGTCATCGGTCAGGCGTGCGAATTCGACTATTCAGGAACCCAGGCCTGCAAGGCCCTTCGAAAACTGGGCTATGAAATTGTTCTCGTCAACTCCAATCCGGCCACCATCATGACAGACCCGGGCATGGCGGATGTGACCTACATCGAGCCCCTAAACGTCAAGGCCATGGAGGAGATCATCGCAAAGGAAAAACCGGATGCCCTGCTGCCGAACCTGGGTGGGCAATCCGGCCTGAACCTTTCCTCAGAACTGCATCGCAAAGGTATTCTCAAGAAATACGGGGTCAGGGTGATCGGCGTGGAAGTGGACGCCATCGAGCGAGGGGAAGACCGAATAGCCTTCAAAGAAACGATGAACAAGCTCGGCATCGAAATGCCCAAGAGCAAGCCGGCCTTCAGCGTGGAAGAGGCTGAAAAGGTCGCCGCTGAACTGGGCTATCCCCTGGTGGTCCGGCCTGCCTACACCATGGGCGGCACAGGAGGCGGGCATGTCTACAACGTGGAGGAGTTGCGGACGGTCGCGGGCCGCGGGCTTTCTGCGAGCCTGGTCGGTCAGATCCTGATCGAGGAGTCCGTCTTGGGTTGGGAGGAACTGGAGCTGGAGGTGGTGCGGGATGCCAAGAACCAGATGATCACGGTCTGCTTCATCGAAAATGTGGATGCCATGGGCGTCCACACAGGGGATTCGTTCTGCGTGGCGCCTATGCTCACCATCGCTCCGGAGCTTCAGAAACGCCTCCAAAAATACTCCTACGACATTGTGGAGGCCATCCAGGTGATCGGCGGCACCAACATCCAGTTCGCTCACGATCCCAAAACCGGCAGGGTCGTGGTCATCGAGATCAATCCCAGGACGTCCCGGTCCTCGGCCCTTGCATCCAAGGCAACGGGTTTCCCGATTGCCTTTGTCTCCTCCATGCTGGCCGGCGGGCTCACCCTGGATGAGATCCCCTACTGGAGAGAGGGAACGCTGGACAAATACACGCCCTGGGGCGACTACGTGGTCGTCAAGTTCGCGCGCTGGGCGTTTGAGAAGTTTCCCGGTTCCGAGGACAAGCTCGGAACCCAGATGAGGGCGGTGGGCGAGGCCATGAGCATCGGCAAGACCTACAAGGAGGCGCTGCAAAAAGCCATTCGGTCCCTGGAGACGGGCCGGTACGGTCTGGGGTTCGCGAAGGACTTCAACAAGAAGAGCCTGGGAGAACTGATGGACCTTCTCGCAGAACCCACGAGCGAGCGGCAGTTCGTCATGTACGAGGCTCTGCGCAAAGGAGCTGAGGTCGAAGATCTCTACAAGAAGACCCACATCAAACCCTGGTTCATCGAGCAGATGAAAGAACTGGTGGACCTGGAGGAGAGAATCCTGGCCTTCAAAGGCAAGGGCCTCCCTGAGGACTTGTTCCGCCAGGCCAAGAAGGACGGCTTCTCGGATCGCTACCTGTCGAAGCTTCTGAACGTTCGGGAGAAAGACATCCGGGAGCGCCGGCTCTCGCTCAAGATAGTCCAGGCCTGGGATGCCGTTCCCGTAAGCGGGGTAGATAATGCCGCCTACTACTATTCGACGTACAATGGTCCGGACCGTGTGAAGACCTCTTCACGAAGGAAGATCATGGTGCTGGGAGGAGGCCCGAACCGCATCGGCCAAGGCATCGAGTTCGACTACTGCTGCGTTCACGCCGCCTTCACCCTGAGAGACGAAGGCTATGAATCCATCATGATCAACTGCAACCCGGAGACGGTTTCCACGGATTTCGACACCTCGGACAAACTCTACTTTGAACCGCTCACCGTGGAAGACGTCCTGAGCATTCATGAAAAGGAGAAGCCCGAAGGCGTCATCGTGCAATTCGGCGGCCAGACCCCTCTCAACGTGGCCGCGGAATTGGCCGCCGCAGGAGTGAAGATTCTCGGCACGTCGCCTGAGGCGATCGACCTGGCCGAGGATCGGGACCGGTTCCGCCACGTGATGCGGAGGCTGGGGATCCCTCAGCCTGAATCCGGCATGGCGAGCAACCTGGAGCAAGCGCTCAAGATTGCGGAAACCATCGGATATCCCCTCATGGTCAGGCCCTCCTACGTGCTGGGAGGGAGAGCCATGGAAGTCGTCCATGACGAGGAGATGCTCAAACGGTACGTGGCTGCCGCGGTGGACGTGACGCCGGAGAGGCCGATCCTGATCGACAAGTTCCTTGAAAACGCCATTGAAGCCGAGGCAGATGCCATATCCGACGGAGGGGACACCTTTGTTCCCTCGGTCATGGAGCACATCGAGCTGGCGGGCATTCACTCTGGAGACTCGGCATGCGTGATTCCCCCCATCAGCATTCCTCCCAAGCATGTGGACACCATCTATGAGTACACGAAAAGGATCGCGGTCGAACTGGGAGTCGTGGGGCTGATGAACATGCAGTATGCCATCGCCAATGACGTGGTCTACGTGCTTGAAGCCAATCCACGGGCCTCGAGAACAGTGCCTCTGGTTTCCAAGGTGTGCAGCATCAGCATGGCCCGGATCGCAACGCAACTCATGCTTGGGAAGAAACTGGAGGACCTCCATATCCAGAAGAAGCCGATTCCCCATTTCGGTGTCAAGGAATCGGTCTTCCCCTTCAACATGCTGCCTGAAGTGGATCCTGTTCTCGGGCCGGAAATGCGATCTACCGGGGAAGTGCTCGGCATGGCCGACTCTTTCGGGTTGGCTTTTTACAAGGCCGAAGAGGCGGCCCAGCAAGTCCTCCCCACAGAGGGGGCAGTGCTGCTCACGGTCTCCGAACGGGAGCGACCCGGGGTCCTGGAAGTGGCGAGGCAATTCGTTGATCTGGGGTTCAGGATCAAGGCCACTGAGGGGACGCGAAAGTTTCTTGCGGAGTACGGGATTGACGCGGAGGCCATCCGAAAGATCTATGACGGACGGCCCAACATCGTGGATGCGATCAAGAACGGCGAGATTCACCTGGTGATCAACACACCGAGCGGGCGCTTGAGCAAGAGCGACGATTCCTACATTCGGAAATCCGCAATCCGCTACAAGGTCCCTTACATCACGACGCTGGCTGCGGCTCTGGCAGCGGCCAAGGGCATCCGGGCGGTGCGAAAAGGACACGGCCTTGTGAAGCCTTTACAGGCCTATCACGCAGACATCAAATAATTCTGCCTCTTACCGTGTCCCGTGACCCGTGCGCCGCAGACCCTCCCTTCACTTCTTCCCCGTAGTCCGTCATTTCCTTGATGACGGCACTCACCTTTTCTTTAACCTCTTCGGCTCTGGTCGTGCACTTAGAGCTTTCGAGAATGCCTTCTTGCGCAAGCACCCCCTTGATGACCGGCACGCTTTGGGACCGGTAGAGGTCAAGGAGCGTCCGGAGATACTGGCCGGTCTTCCAGATCTGCTGCAAGCGATCCGGATAATCCTCCCGGGTGTCGCTCAGGCCCAGAGAAGCCCCCGTGATCTTGCTCCAGCCCCTGGGGGAAAGGTTTGCACCGGCTGAAACGACACCGCTCAGGCTTGGGTGGGTCAGGAAACGCAATTCGTCTCCGTCGTATATCCTGAACTCAGATTTTGGTCTCGTTGCCTTCTGATAATTGGCGGCCCTGTCCAGGGAGCCGGAGAAGAGAAGCCCCCTGATCCCTTCAATGTCCAGGAGTTCTTTCAGCACTGCGGTGCGGATATTGTTTCTCTTGAGGGGGCGGGCCAGTAGGTCGATGAGACCCGGATCATTGTGAAGGAGCCAGGGTTCCCGGGCCAAGGCTGTCAAAGGGCGGTAATAGGAAACAAGCCCACGGTTGCTGTGGTAATAGAGCGGGGTGTCCAGCCAGAAAACCTGCCCTCTGTATCTTCTCTTTTTCAGGGTTCTGGTGAGAAGCCCCAGGGTCTCTCCGGTCTCTTGTTCCGTTTCCCGGGTGATCCACACGAGGAGAGGCGCCTGCCCTTTGATCACGACCAGGGCCTCTGCCATAAGCTCTGCTCTTTGCGCGGCTGAAAGGTTCCTGCCCTCTCCCAGGTAGGGGCTCGCAACGAGAACAGCCTGAACATGGGGCAAAACCCTGTCCAGTTGTCTGCCCAAACTGCGGCCGTCGATGTCGCCGTTGTGTTTAAGCGGGGTGACGAGGTCTACGATGAGACCCCTCGGTGGGCTTGTAGCCGCCATTGAGTCTGAATTCCTCTCTGCCGAGAAGATCATGGAGATGGACCAGCCCTTTGACACGCTGATGGGCATCAACAATACAAAGATGGGTGATTTCGTAGAGCTCCATAATTCCAAGAGCTTCCGCGGCCGTTTGATTCTCATCAATCGTTTTCGGGGACGGGGTCATGATCTGATCGACCTTCAAAGAATGAACGCTCTTGTGCTTGAGCAAAGCCCGTCTCAGATCGCCGTCCGTCACGATCCCGTGGAGCTTATTCTCCTTGCCCACCACGAGGGCCGCTCCGATCCCTTTGGCGTCCATTTCCTTCAGGGCCTGGGGGACTCTGGAGCCGATCGGGACCATGGGGATGTGGTCGTCCGTGAACATGACTTCCCGGACACTGGTGGTGAGCCTCTCTCCAAGGCTGCCGCCGGGATGAAATTTCCTGAAGTCCTTAGGGGCGAAACGCCTGGCATTGATGAGCACCACGGCAAGAGCGTCCCCCATGGCGAGTGCAGCCGTGGTGCTCGCTGTGGGTGCCAAACCCATGGGGCACGCTTCCCGCTCGACGCCCACGTCGATGACCAGGTCGCTCTGCCCGGCCATGGCGGAATCCAGGCTGCCTGTGAAGGAGATGATTTTTGCGCCCATGCTCTTGATAATGGGCAGAAGACTGTTGATTTCCCCGGTCCTGCCGCTGTGGCTGATGGCGATCACGATGTCATCGGAGGTGACCATGCCGAGGTCCCCGTGGACCGCCTCGGCGGGGTGAAGGTAAAGGGAAGGAGTGCCTGTGCTGTTGAGGGTTGCCGAGATTTTCCTGGCCACGAGTCCTGATTTGCCCATGCCGGTGAGAATGACCCTGCCTTTCGCCTTCAAGATCATTTGTACGGCTCGGTCGAATTCCGGGCCCACCCGCTCCATCAGGTTCAGGATGGCCTCGGCCTCTATCTTCAGAACCTCCTTGACCTGCTCGATCACCTCGTGGCGCATGTCAAAATCTCCATGCAAAACTTCTATCACTTTCCGAGAATATCCTCAAGGGTTTCGTATGACGCAGGCCCGGCGAGAGGTTTGAATTGCAATTCGTCGGGCATTGTAATACAAGGAGACCGATTTTCTCGCTGTTGATGATCGAAGGAACATGTCATGCAATTGAATCAATTTCCCGAAGACGTGAGGCCTTTCCTCCTGCCCGAGCCCAAGGGGGAGATGATTTACAGGTGCCTGGGGTGCCAAGCAGAACTGGCCATTGACCAGCTTCTGTACACCTGCCCTGGGTGCGGCAGCGTGCTCATGCTGGAAGACAAGAAAGAGGGTCGTCTCCAGGCCGTGGGCGGAGACCGGTGGCGCAAAATCCTTGATTTCAGGAGAATGCTGAATGTGCAAGCGCTTAAGGGCGTTTTCCGGTACTACGAATTCATCGCTCCGGTTATTCCGCTCGATCAGATCGTCTACCTGGGGGAAGGGCACACCCCTCTCGTGGAAGCGAATCCCAGACTCAGGAAACAGGTGGGCGCGAACTTCTTCTTCAAGAACGACGGGCTCAACCCCAGCGCTTCCTTCAAAGACAGGGGGATGGCCTGCGCCCTGAGTTTCATCAACCATTTCGTGGCGAAGCACCGTATCGGCAACCTTCTTGCCGTCTGCGCATCTACAGGGGACACCTCCGCGTCGGCAGCCCTCTATGGATCCTACCTGGAGGGTTTTCTCAGGTCGGCGGTGCTGCTGCCCCACGGCAAGGTCACACCCCAGCAACTGGCGCAGCCTCTGGGCAGCGGGGCAAAGGTGTTCGAGATCCCGGGCGTATTCGACGACTGCATGAAGGTGGTGGAAAACCTGGCCGAGAACTATCACGTGGCTCTCTTGAACTCCAAGAACAGTTGGCGAATCCTGGGCCAGGAATCCTTTTCTTTCGAAATCGCCCAGGACTTTGACTATGAGGTGGGGGACAAGGCCGTGGTTCTGCCCATTGGAAACGCCGGGAATATCACGGCCGTCATGAGCGGTTTTCTGAAATTTTACCGGTTGGGGATTATCAGAAGCCTTCCCAAAATCGTGGGAGTCCAATCCGAGCATGCAGACCCGGTGTACAGATATTATCTGGAAGAAGAGGAAGCCAAGAGAAGTTTTGTCCCTGTGACCGTGAAACCGAGCGTGGCCCAGGCAGCCATGATCGGAAACCCCGTGTCCATGCCCAGGGTTATCCAGATCGCGAGAGCGTACAACCAGGCAGCCGGCGAAAAGCGGATCTTCGTGGTTCAGGTGACGGAGCAGCAAATCATGGATTCCATGATGATTGCCAACCGGAACGGAAACGTGGCCTGCACCCAGGGAGGCGAATCCATGGCCGGCTTCAGGAAAGCGATTGAAAAGGGGTTTGTCCGCCGACAAGAGACGGGCATCCTCGATTCTACGGCGCACATGCTCAAGTTCATCACTTTCCAGGACATGTATTTTCAGGACAGTTTCCCGCCGGAATTCGGGGTGACACCCCGCGAGGAACTCAAGAACGCCCCGTCCCTCGTGAAACCGCGAAACTTGCGGAAGTTCCCGCAGCCGGGCCAACCGCTCCAGGGGGACGAGATGAAGCGGTTTATCACGGAGACGGTAGCGGAGATCGCCGGGATTCTGAACCTCAAAGAAAGGTAACAGTTTAGCTCTTTGAAATGCATGGCTCAGGCCATGGGGGTCCCTCCAAAAACAGAACAACGAAGACGCCACACCTCCGTGGCTGGCTTTAGGCCATGGGTGAGGCGGGCGGAGGGCTACCGGGGAATTCGCCACGGCATACCCAGCTGGCAGATGCCGGTGAAACCGCGCCGCCCGCCTTCGCTGCCCCTGATCTGCAGAGTCTTTCCCGCACACTCTTCGTTTTCTGTTTTTGGAGGGACTCCCGTGGCCTTTTTCTGTGTTTATTTCAAAGAGCTAAACTGTTACAAAGAAAAAGAGATGAATATCCTTTTTGTATGCAGCGGAAATGTGAGCAGGAGCTTTCTGGCTGAAGCCTTGCTCAGAAGCGAGCTCAAGGCGCTCAAGGTCGATGATGTCTCTGTCTCCTCGGCAGGGCTCTATGCTTTTCCGGGAAGTCCGCCGGATCCCCAAATGACGGCCTACCTTTCCAGCATGGGGGTGTCTTTTGAACCTCACGAAGCGCGTCAGATGTCCAAACAGGAGCTGGACTGGGCTGACCTGATCCTGGTGATGGAAAGAAGGCATGAGGCCGATCTTGAAAAACTGTGGCCTGAAGGAAAACCCAAAGTGCAGCTCCTGGGCAAGTTTGTGGCAGGAGGGTGGGAGGACGACATCCTGGATCCCTTCGGAAGCTCGCCGTACCACTACCGCCTGGCCACATCTCAAATCACTCTTGGCGTCAAATCCCTGGCCAAGTGGCTCGTGCAGAACAGAAATCCCATGAAGACCCTTCACTAGCTTCGCATGATCAAGATCCGAATCCTTGTCGTGGACCGAACCCGATCCCCTTTTCTGGCTGAAGGGGAGGCCTTTTACCTGAAGCGCCTAGAAAACTATGCGCGGGTGGAATGGATCGAGGTGAAACCCGTGAAAATGACAAAAGGCCGGCCTGAAGAGGAGATAATGAGGCTCGAGGGTGAGACCCTGCTTCGCAAAAGGGGACTGAAGGATTATCTCGTGGCTCTTGACCGAGCCGGGCGCCAGTACGGGTCAGAAGAATTCGCCTCGCGACTTGAGAAAGCGGGGATGAATGCCACAGGCGGGATCACGTTTATGATTGGCGTCTCCTTGGGCCTTTCAGCGGGAGTCTTGGGTGAGGCCAACGAGGTCCTGTCTCTATCGAAATTCACTCTCACCCATGAGATGAGCCGGATTCTTCTTCTGGAGCAACTCTACAGGGCCTTTACCATCCTCAAGGGCGAGAAATACCACAAATAAGAAGCTTACCTGGATGCGGCTTCGAGGGCCATGGCAATCTTGGTTTTGAGCTCCGTCAGATCAAAGGACTTGATCACGTAATAGTCCGCGGCAATCGATTTCATGTCCTCTTTGAACGTGTCATAGGCCGTGCACAGAACTACGGGAAGGTCATAGTACTTGTTGCGAATATCCTGAAGCAGGTCAAGGCCGTTGTAATCCACCATTTTGATGTCCAGCACCACCAGGTCGGGCTTTTCCGCCTCGATTCTTTCGAGCAGTTTTAAGCCGCTCTCAGCCGTAATCACTTCGTAACCGGCCTCTGTCAGTTCTTCCGAGTAGAGAAATCGGATATGCTCCTCATCATCGACAATCAGTATTTTAGCCATGGCCGTTTTCCTTGAATTAAAGTTTCCCCCGATCCATAGCAGAGATTTGCCAAATAAGCAAATGGGAGTTTACAGGGAGTGACAAGTAACGAGTAATGAGTGACGAGCGACCAGTGCTGTCACCACGTCATCCGGACTTTGATTCCTTTTTCATGGAGATAGGATTTGATTTCCCGGATAGAGTGGGTCCCGTAGTGCGTGATGGAGGCGATCAAAGCTGCGTCTGCCTTCCCCTGGGTGAAAACATGGTGAATATGCTCGAGCGCCCCGGCTCCGCCTGATGCAATGACGGGAATGTTCACATTTGTGGCAATCCGCTCTGTGAGGCGAAGTTCGTAGCCTTGCTGCGTTCCGTCCGCATCGATGGAATTAAGGCAGATCTCACCGGCGCCCAGGCGCTCGCCCTCTCTGGCCCATGCAAGAGCGTCCAGGCCGGTGAACGTTCTGCCCCCATCGATTACCATTTCATATCCGCTCGGAATCTTTTGAGAGGGAGAGACCCTTTTCACATCCATACCAAGCACGATGGCCTGGCTGCCAAAAGCCGTCGCCCCTTCCGCAATCAAGCCCGGCTTCCGAATGGCTGATGAATTGATGCTCACTTTTTCGGCTCCGGCCAGGAGGACGAGCCTCATGTCTTCCACGGTCCGGATACCTCCTCCTACGGAAAAGGGGATGAAAATCCTTTCAGCCACTTTGCGGACCGTTTCGATCATGATGTCGCGGCGTTCGTAGGAGGCCGTAATATCGTAGAAGACCAGCTCATCCGCTCCTTCTTCATAATAAAAGGCGGCCATTTCAACAGGATCGCCGATATCGACGTTTCCCTTGAACTTGATTCCTTTGGTGAGCTTGCCGTCCCGAACATCGAGGCAAGGTATGATTCTTTTGCTAAGCATGGTCGTTGCCGTCCCACCCGCAGAAATTGGAGAGAAGCCTCAAACCCGGCCGGCCGCTTTTTTCAGGATGAAACTGGACAGCCACGAGATTTGACGACGCGAGCACAGAGGCAAAGGTAATCCCGTGCAGGGTCTCGCCGAGGAGGTTGAGCGCCTCCCTCGGCCCCGGATAATAGGAGTGAACAAAGTAGAACTCGCTTCGAGGATCGATTCCGTCGAAAACAGGGTGCTTGCGCTTTAGGTTGACTCTATTCCATCCCATGTGGGGAACCTTGAGTTTGCCTCCGCCCGGCTCCGCAATGTTCTCGGGAAACCGGAGAACCTCCCCCTTGATAAGACCCAGGCATCGGGTATGGTTCTCTTCGCTCCGTTCCATGACAATCTGTGTGCCCAAACAGATGCCGAGGATAGGTGTCCCCCTCCCAAAGGCTTTCACCAGGGCCCGGTCCAGTTTTAACCTCATGAGGTCGAACATGGCCGTTCCCGCGGCACCCACACCCGGGAAAATGATACGCTCGGCAGCCAGGACCTCCGAAGGACTGGCGGTGATCACCGAATCCCGGCCAATGGAGGCGAGCGCCCTTTGGACGCTCGTCAAATTGCCGGCTTTGTAGTCTATAATCGCAATCATCGTTGTCAGAGGAGAGTGACAAGTAATAAGTAACGAGTGACAGGCAAGAAATTACAAGAGAAATTACTTGTCACTTGTCACCAACTTTAGACACTTCTTTTAGTACTTATAAAATCCTCTTCCGCTCTTTCTGCCGAGCCAGCCTGCTTCCACATACTTGACCAGCAGCGGGCAGGGCCGGTACTTGGTATCTCCAAGGCCTGAGTGAAGAACCTTCATGATGGCCAGGCAAGTGTCCAGCCCGATGAGATCGGCAAGAGCCAGAGGGCCCATGGGATGATTCATCCCGAGCTTCATGATTTCGTCGATGTCTTGAGGCGTACCCACCCCCTCGAAGAGGCAGTAAACAGCTTCATTGATCATGGGCATCAGAATTCTGTTGGCGATGAATCCCGGGAAGTCATTGGCCGGCACAGGTGTCTTTCCCATGCGCACGGAGAGATCCCTCGTGAGAGCAAAGGTTTCCTCGGAAGTGGCGAGGCCTTTGATGATCTCTACAAGCTTCATCATGGGAACCGGGTTCATGAAGTGCATGCCGATGACTTTTTCAGGCCGCTTTGTGGCCCCTGCGATCTTGGTAATCGAGATAGAGGAAGTGTTTGAAGACAGGATGACCCCGGGCCTGCAAATGGAGTCGAGATCGGTGAAGATCTTGAGTTTGAGGGCTCCGTTTTCCGTGGCCGCCTCAACGACGAAATCCGCTTTAGCCATGTCTGCGAGGGAGGTCGTTCCCGTGATCCTCCCGAGAATGGCTTGCCTGTCTTCCGCCGTCATTTTGTCTTTCTTGACCAGACGACCCAGGCTGTCTCTGATGGCGTTGGCCCCTCTTTGCACGAATTCATCCTTGATGTCACTCATGATGACGGGAAGCCCGCTCGCGGCTGCGACCTGAGCAATTCCCGAGCCCATCTGCCCTGCGCCTACAACACCTAACATCTTGATTTCCATGTCCGGCAAAACCTCCTTTATTTATTCTTTCCATTTGAATCCAGCAGGACGCTGAAAAAGCCATTCTTGCTCCTCTGACGTCATTCCCGCGAAAGCGGGAATCCAGTCTTTTCCGCCTTTTCTGGCCTCCCGCCTCGGCGGGAGTGACAGTCCGAAGGATCTTTGACTAGACCAACAAGGGTGTTTCTCGGCGTGCTCTGCGAGAGAGTTCTTTTTCCATAACACACCCTAAGGGGATTCGTCTAGGAATTCAGTCCCGGCGAGAAAGGTTAGATGGTGATGACCCCTTGCATATAGCTCACTCCCCTTCCTGCAATGAGGACGCGGTCCCCCTGGTCTTTGCAGAATAATTCTCCGCCTCGCTTTGAAACTTGGTGGGCGAGCAGGTCCTTCTTCTCCAGTTTCTTTGACCAGTAAGGGACGAGAGCGCAGTGGGCGGAACCGGTCACCGGATCTTCATTCACGCCATACTTCGGGGCGAAAAACCTGGACACGAAATCCACGTCTTTTCCTTTTGCGGTGACCGTCACACCGCGCAGATCGACTTTCTTGAGCAGAAGCATATCCGGTTCAAGGCTTCGAACGTCCTCTTCCTCGGAGAAGAGCACAAAATAATCCTGCGACCGCAGCACCTCTGAAGGCTTCTTGCCGAGGGCCTCGACGAGCTGGGCTGGGGCTTTGCACGGTTCAGGCGGCTGAGACGGGAAATCCATGGACAGGAGGTCTCCCTGCTTCGAGACCGTGAGCAGCCCACTTCTGGACTGGAATCCGACTTTCGTCATGCTCGGATCAAGATAGGTGAAAAGGACGTAGGCCGAGGCAAGAGTGGCGTGACCGCACAAGTCTACTTCAGATGCAGGTGTAAACCAGCGAATGTGATATCCCTGTTTCAGAGGAACAAAGAAGGCGGTTTCGGAGAGGTTGTTCTCCATGGCAATGGCCTGCATGAGGTCCTCGTCCAGCCACTTGTCGAGAGGGCAGACCGCAGCCGGATTGCCGGCAAACACACGGCTTGCGAACGCATCAATTTGGTACATGGTGATTTTCATAATAAGGTCCTTATCTCTCTGACGCCCATAGCCACAGCGCTGCTGCAACGCCCCACACCGCGTTGAAAAAGAGCACAAAGGCGGGAGTGAGTGTTCCCAGGTCGAGCCCCAGCATGCCCTTGTTGAGATAGTTTGGAAAGATGACGAAGAGTTGAACAATCGTGGGCCCCAGACTGAAGAGAAGGCCTTGACTGAGGGGTCGATTCTTGAAAGCGGGGAGGAGGAACAGAAAGCCCCAGATACCACCCCAGATCATTCGCTGGTAGAGGTAGGCCGGCGTTAGGCCAGGGGCAATTTTCACTCCCAGTTGTGCGGTGATTTCCGCCCTTCCGAACAGCCACACGACGACGGCGTTCAACAGCCCACCAAAGCAGCCTGACGCAAAGACCAAGCTAAGCTTCCTGAAGAAATTTTTCATAGCCGCCCCCTCTCAACCAAGCCTGCTAGGGAAATCTACACCGCAGTTTTTTGACATGCAAGGGCAAATCCCTTGGGCCCGCTTTGGAAACGGCTGGCCAAGAGCCGCGCGTCCAAGCAGGGGATGATGGAGGGACTGCTGACCGGGAAGACTCAACTGGTCTGAAGCCTTGAGAGCAGTGATTGAGTAATTTTACTCAGTCATTGAGTAAAATAGCTGCAAGCTGTTTAACCTTCGTGATATTAAATTGTTACGGGATGGAAATATCGCACTCTATAAACCATTCGCGTCGAAGTTCCAGGGCCAAGGCGATTATTCAATCATAAAGACAAGAGGAATGGTTTCAGTGCGAGGTTGTCATTTTCTAACTGGGGCGGATGTGCGGTCATAATTGTGACTGCATCCAACTGGAGATTTCGTCTTCAGGTCTAGCACCGACCAGACGGGCATTCTAAATGAAGAGGTCATGGATTGCCCTCTATACTCGGGACTCTTTGGCTTCCAGCCCAAGGTCAGGGACCTCGATCATCGCCATTTGGCTCCCGGGTTCAAAGGGGACCTGGGTTGCGAGCATATCCTGGGCACCGATGGCCAATGATTTCAAAAGCTCTTCCTTTGTTCTTCCCTGAGCATTGACTCCCGGAAGATCCACCAGCCAGCCGATCCACCAGCCGTCGCTTTTTTTAATGATCGCTCTGTACTTCATTCTTTGTTTTACCTCACAGATGGGATCTCAAGATCTTTGCAGATCTTTCTTGCCAGCTCGTCCACGATCTCTCTGTGCCGCGGGACCTCTGTCTTCCGAAGATCTCCCTAAAAAATAGTATGCCTTTTACCTTCCCTTAGCAAGAATGCTCCGTGGCGCTTCAAATGCTTGACAAGAAGGTGTCTTTTCATACAGGCATTTTCTGTCAAAAGGCTAATTCTGTCAACTCTCAAAGAGCTGTGAGAACTTGATAACACTCTCTGATACTGTTATTATCCCCCAACACGTCAAGCTTTCCACACGGAGGCGCCACTGTAGGTGGTGAAATGCGTACTGCAAAACTAGAAGTATCCTCTCGAGTGAAAAACAATCGGCGGTTTCTGCGCGCCTTCAATGGGGAATTGCAAGATGATTTCTGGGCAGAATACAGAACTCGGACTTTTGGACAATGACAACGAACTTTCGAATTGATTTTCAGCCGGTGGGGAGAAGAGGAGAATCATCCGGCGAAAGGACACTTCTTGAGGCCGGCCATCAGATGGGCGTGGGGATTTCAGGGCTTTGCGCAGGCCACGGAAAATGCCTGACCTGCAAGGTGAGAATCCTGGAAGGCAAGGTGTCCGGTCCCGCCTCGAACGAAGTTCAGGCGTTCACCGCCGAACAGCTCCAGGACGGATGGAGACTGGCCTGTCAGGCCTATCCTGCGGGGGACTGCAAGGTGCACGTTCCAGCCGAATCCATGACCGCACCTCAACGCACTCAGGTCGAGGGGCTCGAAATCACGGTTCCGCCGGAGCCCGCT
>Ga0172375_10007695_pt1 | contig 14687 bp, 15 predicted proteins | sample LakKiv1m_FD_114537 | JGI IMG/M metagenome (GOLD analysis project Ga0172375, IMG submission 114537) | Freshwater microbial communities from Kabuno Bay, South-Kivu, Congo - kab_092012_11.1m | ecosystem: Environmental > Aquatic > Freshwater > Lake | place: Democratic Republic of the Congo... | reverse complement strand
TTAATACATACTCACTAAATACACTAATCATATCTTCTAAACTATTACATATTCCTTTAATATCTTTTTTATCTATCATTATTTATTAACTCCTTTTCTTCTTCTTTCCCTAAATTTATCTTTTAACATTTCATCATAAATTTCATTTAATATCTCTTTTTCCTCATCACTTTCCTTATCTTCAACTACTCTCCTTAAATAATCCATTAAAACATCTCTCTCATCTTTATTTAACTTAATTATCATTATATCACCTCCTTTCCTTTATTATTATAACTCCTCTCTATTATTATTATAACTCCTCTCTATTATTATTCAATCACTAAATTATCATTAAATATCAATCACTTACTAATATCATTATAACTATCTAATATCCCTTTACTTTTTTTACCCTTCCTTACAAATAAAACAACACCCTTTCTCACCATTACAACACTTCCATACAACAATCACTAATCACACCACCCACCTCATATATCCCTCACCACACTATAATACTCACTATAACCTAACTTTAACTAAAAAATAATCTCCTCTCTCACACTCCTCCATACTCACTCCTTAATACTTACAAAATCATTATCATAACTATCTAACATCTAATCAAAAATCATCTCTACTCTCACTCAACCTCATTTCTATAACACACTCCCCTCAAAACCCCTCTCTGTTAGCTTATGTATAGCCGCCTCACCCAAAACTCACCTATATAACTAAGTTGTCTTTCATGCTATGCAACTACGTGACTACGTCTGGAACCTAAATGAAAATAAATAAGATTTCTTTCTTGCAATAAAAGTTGTCTTGACTACTCTAATAAAATATAGGATACTGACTACGTCAAAAGGAAACTAGACTACGTCTGGAACCTAAATGGAATCATTAGATCTCACAACTAACGAACTTCTCATCATAAATCTCTACACTACTGGGGCTACGCCAACCTCCATTGCACTCCAGCTTGGCATGACGCCCTCGGCTGTGCGATCTGTGCTCAAGCGTCCTTCGGCCCTTGCTTATCGCATGGAGCAAGAGGAGTGCACCGACGAGACGATTCGCACTCTCTATCGTGATGGGGCTGACGCTATTCGCCGAGCTCTTACTAACGGCAACGCTGCTACGCAACTCAAAGCAGCTGAGCTCATCTTCAAAGTCCTCGGCAAAGTTAACAAAGTCTCCGAAACGGATAAGGGCACATCAATCTCACAAATCATCAACAATGTCACTAACATTCTTCAAGCTCCACTTGCTTCAAGAGAGCTTCAATCAGTAACCAAATACTTCGAGGCCAATGACACCAACGGAACTAATCCTCCTCCAAAGGCAATTCAGGGAACTACTCTGGATAGCTAATAAGGATCGCGAAACAGTTCCCTTCGAACTGAATGAGCATCAGCTGCGCTACCTTGCTAATGCCACGAACCGTGACATCATAATCAAGTGCCGCCAACTTGGCTTCTCCTCAGTTATCCTAGGCCTCTTCTTTCTCAAGTGTCTCAGCACTCCTAACACAAATGCAGTTATCATCTCCCATGACTCCAAATCAACTGAGAAGCTCTTCTCACGTGTGCACTTCTTTGCTAAGCACTGCACCATCCCAATTGATACAGGCAACAGTTCAAAATATGAGATCACATTCCCAGAAACTGACAGCACCTTCTATGTGGGAACAGCTGGATCTCGAGAGTTTGGAAGAGGCGATACTATTACTGACCTTCATTGCTCGGAGTTTGCGTTCTGGCCCAATCCTGAGCAAATCACTCGAGGCTTATTTCAAGCAGTTCCTAAAACAGGACGAATCGTTATAGAGAGCACAGCTAATGGAGCAGGCAACGCCTTTCACGTTCGATGCCTCAATGCTTCACGCACCGACGCGTCGTGGAAACGTCACTTCTATCCTTGGTACGTCTCCACTGAATACGCCTCTTCACCAGTCGCCTCTCCTGAAGACTTCGAGCTCTTCGAGGAAGAGCTTACCTATCTCGCCAAGGTGGAGAAAGAGATCAATGTGAAGCTCTCACTCGAACAACTCCTCTGGAGACGTGATAAGATTGAGGAATTTGGAGAGGATCGCATCCTTGGCATAGCACCCGAACGTTTCTTTGATCAAGAGTATCCCTTCAGCTTCGACTCAGCGTTCCTGGCTAGCGGCACAGGAGTATTCGCCAATCTTGGCATTTCTCCGTCGCCCCGGCCCCGCCCCGTTTTTGGGCCCCCTCCCCCGGCCCTTGGCACAAACTTTATTCCCTATAAGTCCCCCGACCCCTCTTCGTGTTATGTACTGGGCTGCGACCCGGCCGAGGGCCTAAGAGGAGACGAAAGCGTTATAGAAGTCTTTGATCTCAACTCACTAGAGCAGGTGGCCGAATTTGCCTCAGACACCACTGCTCCAGATAAACTAGCAGATGTCATCAAAACTATAGGGGTGTACTATAATAATGCTTACGTCGTGTGTGAAATAAACAATCACGGTCTCACGACACTTACGACTCTTAAGAAACTCTATCCTGATTATCTTATTCATAAGGAGCGTCGTCTTGGGACTAAAAAGTATAGTGATCCTACTTCTATCCTTCTTGGGTTAAGGACCACACAAAACAAAGCTAAGATGGTAGATGATCTCTATTCTTTTCTCCGTGACGGGCTCATCTATTATAGTGAGAAGCTTCACGCGGAACTTCTCACGTTTGTGGAGATCAAATCCCAATATGGTAACATCTCTTATGGTGCCTCAGGCAATAACATGGATAATCGTGTTATGGCAACAGTCTTGGTGATTCAGGGCTTTATTTACTTCTTAAGATCAATGCCTTCCAAAGCTAAGGAGCCAGATAACTATCTAAGTATTAAAGCAGTCACTGAGCGTCTTAGAAAGTCTAACAGCAAAGAGTCTTTAGTTGAGAGCTTCTTTGCAGGAGCAAATTAATGGGTTTTGAGGAAAGTGGATTAGAGAACACTCTTGGTGAAAAAGTCTTTGCCCTTCCTCTATATGAGAGGTGGGCTCAAATAACCCAAGAGAGCATCCAACGGAGAAAACGTTTAGAACGCAAATGGACCAAGTTCTATCGTGACTACAGAGGTCAACAGCTTGTTATGGACTCTGACGATGAGATCATCGTAAACGTCACGTACGGACATGCTCGAGTAGCTGAGAGTGTTCTCTATTATGAAGACCCCTATTTTCGTGTGAGACCACGAAGAGATATCATGCTGGCTCCTAAAGCACAGCTTATTGAAGAGCTTCTTAATACCTCATGGTATGCTATGCGTATAGGCAACCAGGTTAAGCAGGCTATTATCGATGCTTGGCTTCTTGGATGGGCCTCCATTCTAGTGGGACATAGTGATTATCATGAACCAAACCTTCTTCAGAAGAAGGGTGGAGTCTATGTGAAGCGAATGAATCCCTTAGATCTCTATCCAGAAGACGATGTGGAGAACTTCTCTCAAGCTACCTACTGGATTAGACGCACAATGCACTCCACTAGATGGCTTGAAAAAGTCTTTAAAAAGAAGGATTGGCTTCCTGATCTTGATAATTCAGTCTTTCAACGGCGTGTTCTTGGCACAAAGAACACTACTCAAGCTACTCTTTACGAAATCATTGACTTAGTAGATAACCAGATGACCATTATTTCTCCTCAGCATAAGGAGGTTATCTGGAAAAATAAATATCCTTATCCTTATTTTGAGGCACCTCCCTATGTAACTCTCGTATTTGTGGAGGATCCTGAGCGTCTCTATCCAATATCTCCTAATGGAATCGTGGAATATCAGCAGGATGAGCTAAATCGCATAAGAACTCAGCAGATGCGTCATAGAAAACGCTTCAATCGAAGGTATCTTATGCAGGAAGGCTCTATTGAAGCAGATGAAATTCAGAAGATTGAGGCTGGAGAGGATGGTGTAATCGCAAAATGCAAGGCTGATCCTAATACTTGCTTAACTCCTATTCAGGATGCTCCACTAGATCCTCAAATGACACAGATGTATCAGCAAGATATTAAGAGTGATATGCGTGAAATTCTCGGAATCAATGAGTATCTTCGAGCAGGCATGATATCACGCACCAAGTCTGCAAGCGAAGCTAACATGATTCAAGAGGGCTCTAACATTCGCACACGCAACTTGGCTAAGCCTGTTCATGATTTTATCGTGGATATAGCGAGAAGGATGATTCTAGTCTTTCAGAATGAATATGATGACATCAACTATCTTATCAAGCCTGATGCGCAAGGTCAGCTAAGAGAGCAGATGTGGACTAAAGAGAATATCGCAGGAGACTTCGATGTGGAAATAGAGCTCGGCTCCATTCTCCCCCCTGCTCCAATTCCATACGAAGTCTTATCACAGCAATCTCAGCAGGGAGCAGTTCCTACTGGTCCGGCTCCTTCTGGGATGCCCACTCAAGGAGCTGAGGGTCAGTGAGTAACACAGGGACTTACGTTTGGGATCATGAATTAAACAAGCTTGTGAAGGTATCGGATACTCCTTCTAGAATAGTTGGAGCTGCTTATAGTACTATCTGCTCCTTTAAGGAGCCTTATACTGAGCATAATCTAGGAGACTATCCGATAGAGGTGAGGTCTAGAGCTCATAAGGCTAGACTTCTAAAAGAACGCAATCTAATAGAAAAGGAGAAACGGCATGGAGGCTAAGGCAAAGGCTATAACTAAGATTAAGCAAATTATGCTTAAGATGATGTATAAGCCTAATCAAGAACAGAAGAACATTTTAGCTAAGCAGTTAAAGGCAAGGGTGAAGAAATGAGTCTTAGAGATTCTCAGTGGGAGTTTGCTAAGGACGTTCGAAGGCTCTTAGCTTTTATCGAAACTAAAACTAAGCTCACTATTTCTCTTGGAGAAGTGTATCGCACTAAAGAGCAGCAGCTGATGTATCTCGAGGAAGGTAAGTCTAAGACTATGAATAGCCTTCATAGAGATCGATTAGCTCTTGATCTTAACTTCTTCCTCGGGGAAGAGCTAACAGGCAAGAAGGAAGATCTTCAGCCTATTGGAGACTTCTGGGAAAGCCTAAACAAACTAAACAGATGGGGTGGCAATTGGGACTTCTATGATGCTGCCCACTTTGAGAGAAAGCGAGGATAGTATGTCAGCTGAAGAAGCTAATAAGCTGCCTGAGCAACAGGCACCTGAGGGCTCCCAAGCACAGGATGTAGTCTCTAAGTCAGACTACGAAGCGGTCTTAGCGGAACTGCAGAAAGCTAAGACTTACGAGGAAAAGGCTCAGCTCCTTGACGAGCTTATGGAGGACGATGAGTTTCAGAGTTTCTTAACGAAGGATAAGTCGGCAGCAACTCAAACTCAGGCACCCACCAAGGACGATAAGGATAAGTCACTTGCTGAGTATATTAAGGAAACTATAGCGGAATCTATTACTCCTCTTAAAAAGGAGATAGAGACCATGAAAGTGATTTACGATCAGGATAAGAGCTCTATATTTAGGCAAGAAGCAGATCGTGAGATTGATAAGCTTGAAGCTGATAAAGAGAACTTTCCTTTCTTCGGAAAGCCTGAAGTTAAGAGTGAAATGGTTAAGGTGCTTGAATCTGGGAGAGCCACCAATATGGTTGATGCCTATCGCTTAGCCACCTACAACTTAGCTAAAGCTTCTGGAAGAGACGAAAGACTCAATAAGAGTCAGCGAGGTCTTAAAGGTCTTGATGCTTCTGATTCTATGAAAGCTCGTTCTGATCGAACCAAGGATGCTCTCACTGGAAAGCGTGGCCTTAGAGATATTATAAGCGATGCCTATGACAAGGTGGGACTCTTGGATAGTGAAGAAGAAGGAGATTAACGATGGCTCAATACAGAACCGATACACGAGTCCTCAACGCTCTCCTTACCACAACTTTGGATGAATATGGGACTGAAATGGCTGACACCATTTTCACCTCAACCTTTGCTTACTATATGTTCAAGAAGAAAGGTTGCTTCCAGAGTCAGGATGGTGGAGCGTATACGAGGAACCCTATCATGTTTCAGGCAAACAGCACCGCAGCATGGATGTCTGGATATGATATCATTGATGTAACTCCTCAGGACGGAATGACTGATGGAGTCATGCCTTGGGCAACCTTAGCTGGTGCTATCTCAATCAGCCGTGAAGAGGAAAGAAAGAACTCTGGCAAACATCGGCTTATCAACCTGCTTGATCAGAAGATTAAGCAGCTAGAGATGACCATGATCCAGAAGGTGGACTTAGCTCTCTTTGGCACAGGAGCTTATAACATTTCGCAAACTTCCAAACAGATGGCAGGTCTCCAGGCGTGGATTGCTGAAGTTCCCGCAAGCTATAATTGTGCAGGACTCTCTGCCACCGATCTTGGAAGCTCCTGGCAGAACAAAGTCTACGGTGAAACAAGCTTAACGTGGACTACCACCTTTGACACAACCTCTTCCCCAGTGACCACCATTCCCACTGGCCAGGTAGCTATGCGTCACCTCTATAACTGCTGTGGCAAAGGTGCTGGTGGCTTTCCTGATGTTATCCTCTGCAATCAGTATGCAGTGGAATCTTATGAAGGAGGCCTCACAGTAGGACAGCGCTTCTCTGATGAGAGCGTGGCTTCAGCTGGCTTTGATAATGTAAAGTTCAGAGGAGCTACTCTTGGTTGGGATGAATACACTGCCTCAGCAAGCGTCGCGGCAGGGAGCACCACTACAGCTCTGATGTATTTTATCAACACTAAGTTTCTGAGGATCGTCTATGATTCTCAGTCTCTCTTCAGCCATGAAGGTTTCATTAAGCCTGAGAATCAGCTGGCTAAAACTGCCTTGGTTGTATTCATGGCAAATATGATGTCTACTAACAGAAGGAAGAATGGTATTCTCGCAGAAGCTGCTCTTTCTGAGGTTGAGTAGTTCTTTAACAAAACGGCTTACTAAGTGAGCGTCAGTCACAAAAGGAGAACTAACTATGTTATTCCAAAGAATTAACCGAACAGATCCTGAGAAAGTATTTATCATTGCTAAGAACGCTGAGACCGCAGCTCTCACAGCAGGGCAGGTTACTGAGTTCTTAATGAACGGAACTGATGACGGCCTTGCAGTGGGAAATCCCACAGCTAACAATGGTGCCCTTGTAGCTGGTATTGCTGCATCAGCAATTCCTGCATCCGACTATGGTTTGGTGCAGGTTTATGGCCTCTTTGACACTGCAGTACAGAGGCCCTATGGCACAGCATCCAACGCAGCAGGCTCAGTAGGTCAGATTCTTGATGTCCTTTCAGCTAGCAGCTGTCTTTACTATGTGGCAGCAAGTGCAGCTGTGATGGGTGCAGGATCGTGCGCCGTCTTCGTGCGTGCAGAATCTGCAGCTACCCAAACAGCATCAACAATCACAACCACAGGCAAAGTCTTTATTCGTTGCCTCTAACAAAAGTCAGGAGATGGCATGGAAACAGTAACCTTATTAAGATGTGCAGGCTGCAACAGAGCTTACACTGAGCAGGATATCATAAGACGAGGAGGGTGCAAGTGTGGAAGTCGCAAACTTACCTCTTGCACCTCTCTAAGTCTTATTGATAAGATAAGCCTCCTAATTCGCTATAGGAGGATATATCTATGAAAAAAGTCCTTGTGTGTACAGTTGTTCTCTCAGGTGTGGGAGCTGATCCATACGCCTCTCACATAGCTTTTGCAGCTAAACTAAAATCTGACAATCCAGACTATCAGTTCCATTTCATGGCTCCAAGAAGAATGGCTATTGATAATGCTCGAAACGTTGCCGTGGAGTTTGCTCTTCGCAATAACTTTGACTATCTCTTCTTCTATGATGACGACACTGATATGGATCCTGATATCTTTAAGAAGCTTGTAGCTCGAGACAAAGACGCTATAAGTGCCTCTTACTTTGTGAGAGGATATCCTTTTCCCTTAATGGCCTTTGAAGAAGTGCCTCTCGATGACAAAGAGAAGGCTACTCTTGGAGAAGGAAAGAAGTGGGTTCTTATGAAAGACTGGGAATCCAAAGTAGCTGAGGATGGACTTCTTGGTCCACTCGCAGCTATTGGTAATGGTTGCTCTCTAATCAAAATAGAAGTCTTTCGTATGCTTAGCAAGCCTTGGTTCAAGACAGAAGAGCATTGCACAGAAGATGTTTACTTCTACTCCAAAGCTTCTCAGAACATTGAGAACTTTGAAGTGTGGATGGATATGAACTGTGAATGTGGTCACTATCTTGATCCTATAGCAGTTAACGCTAAGAACTATAAAGTGCTTCGTGAATGCTACGAAAAGCTTGGTTATGGAAAGGAGGGCAGTCAGGTATGGACCAGCAAGTAAAGGTTAATCTTGGTTGTGGTGATAACATCGGAGAAGGCTTCATTAACGTTGATTGTAGAAGCCTTCCCGGTGTGGATATAGTGTGTGATCTAGAACAGCAGTGGCCTTGGGAAGATAACTCCATCGACGCCTTCTATGCAGATAATGTCTTTGAACATCTTGAGCCTATTCATGCTATGAATGAAGCTTATCGATGCCTGAAGCCAGGAGGTACTCTTGAACTCTATGTTCCAAGCACCGATGGTCCAGGAGCGTTTCAAGATCCCACACACAAATCATTTTGGAATGCTAACTCATTTCTCTATTATGTTAAGGATGGCGGCTTTAAGAAATATGTGGATACTGTGACATGCTCTTTCAAACTTAAAGAGATAGTCACTATTCATAAGGAGTTTGGTTTCTATAACAAGATACCATTCGTTCACACTATACTATTAAAGGAGTAGAGCAATGGCAAATATTCGCTCAATTAGAACAAGACTTGTTCGAGACGTAAGTCGAACTCTTAATGGCAACAAGATCATCCAAGTAACTGACTGGTGCAAGACCTTGATTGTCAATGAGGATGGATCAGTAGTGGGAAGCTTTCTTGAGCAGTGTGTTCCCACCATCGGTACTGGAAGCCTGGGTCCCTGGGATGTTGGTATTCAAGGCTTCGAATACACTAACTTTGTTGGGTACTGCTCAGGATATCGCAACTACGATGCTTAGGAGATAGTTAATGCGAATGACAGCCGGTGAGATCATCACCGAAGCCAGAACGGGCTGGAATGAGCCTACTGCTGACTTCATCACAGCATCTGAGGCTTTGAGATGGGTTAATCTCGCTCAAGCGGATTTCGTAAGAAGAACAAAGTGCTTGCGATACTATGCACCCTATAGCACCGTAAGTGAGCAGCAGGAATATCCGCTTCCTCCGGATGCTGCTATTGTAGAAGTGCTATGGATATTATGCGAGGGAAAGCCTTTAGTTCCTACTACTCTCCCTGAGCTGGATGCCTATAACAGGTCTTGGCGATATGCTGCTGGAGGATCTATAGGAGAGCCTCTCTTCTACTATATCTCCAGAGTAGATGATGCGCAGTTAGGCTTATTCCCGTGCCCGGATGGCGCCTATGCAATCAATCTTTATTATGTTCAAAGTGCTCCTCTAATAGTTTCGACTGAAGACTATCCTGAGATAGATGATAGCTATCATGATATCTTAGAATACTTTGTTGAAGCGAGAGGACATAGAAAGAATCGAGACTATGATGCAGCTACAGCCACGCTGAATATGTATTTGGCTGCAGTTGAAGATGCACGCAAACAACTGGCTACCCTAGCCCCTGAGCGAATGATGGTTATGAGTGGTCCAGAGTATCGACTTCCTAATAGACGTTTAGGATTACCAAGGCTTCCGGATCATTATGGATACGAAAGGTAATAAAGGGTATAAGCTATCTCGAGTTGGTTATGATATCGATGCTTCCTTCGATAAGATAGACATTACCTTTACTCCTCCCTACAAAATGGATAGCTATACTGATCCCATCTGGAGATCAGATAGGTGTGATACCTTTGCGCTCATTACCAACTTTACTATAGATAAGAATGCTCTCACAACTCGTAAAGGCTTTACTCAGTTTAACTCAGCAAGAGTTGTGAACACAAGCATTCCAGTTTATGCCTTACATCGTAGCTACTATCTCGATGGCACTTGGGAACTCTTTGCTCACTCAGGAACAGCTATCAAAAAGAGCTCAGTAACTCTCAATTCTTGGAGCACTTATAGTGCCTACGACGAAACAATAAGCACTGAAGGAACTCTCACAGTTACAGCAACTCCAGGAGTCTTCAGACAATTCAAGAACAAAACTTACTTCTCAAACTATAGTGATCCAGTGCTTCTCTTTGAGGCTGGATCCTCTTATGTGCACAAAGCAGGAATTCCTGATCCCAATGCAACTCGCTACTTCTCCTATTGCGAAGCCTCTGAGATAGGCACCTCTGGAGAGAACAAATGGATTGTTTCTGGCTCAGGTGCCACTATAGCTTCAGATACTCATCCAGCCCACTTTACTCAGGGTGATGGAGGCATCACACTCCTTAAGACTTCGTCTGGTGATGCAATTGCCACTTACACTAAGGATGCCTCACTAGACTTCACCTCCTTCTCAGACGGCTCTGACTCTCTTATTGACGAGAATGATACCACCGGAGAAAACAATGATGTTATTGCTATCGATGTCTTTAGATTTATTAAGGACTCAATAACACAACTTCAGCTCGAATTTAGCTCTGACAATCTCACAGACTTCTCTAAAGGCTATAAGATTAATGTTTACATTCTTCCTCAGCTACAATATGCTGCCTTAGAGAGCTGGCCAGGCTGGACTGGCTTCTGGGCCTTCTCTCCTAAGCAAGACACTATGTGTGCTCAATGGGCCAACGATGCCTATGACAACAAAATGTTCGAGGTAAGGCTTGAGAAGGATCACTTTGAGCCTGTGGGAAGTCCTGAAGGATGGAATCATATTAGAGCAATGCGCATCACCATGAAGGCCGCTTCTGGAGTAGGAACCCAGTGGACTTCTGCTCAAATCACTTTCGACAACATTAGGCTTCAGAAGTCTGCTCCAATCTGTGCTCCTTACAGGAAGCAGATAGCCAACTGTGAAAGGAATGAGGGGTGGAGCTTTTCAGGAGCAGGGACCTTCGTAGACTTCTTTGCCACCAAAGGACACTCAGCACTTGTCATTCCCACAGGAACCTATGCTTCTCTCTCCTTAGGTGACGGAATGGACTTTACTCACTATGCTGACAACGTTGATGTGGCAGATAGTGATACTCTAGTCTTAGATGTTGGAGGACCAGGCTCTACAGCTGGCCTTGCTTTAGTCACTGTGACTCTTGTTGATGGTGATGGAAAGACCTCTTTCTTCGTCTTTGGAATAGTGAGTGCTATTAAAGGTGGAGGAGTTTCTCGAGCGAAGTCAATGAGCTCAGCTTACAACTGGACTACTGATAGTGGCTTTGATTGGACAGATGTGCACACAATCATCATAAGTAATGCGGTGGGAAGCACCATCTTTGTGGATAACATTAGGATTGAGCCTCCACCTCTCTCCATCCTGGTTGATAAGATGATGCCTGTGGATAAGATTGCAGTTGATGCTGGGATGGAATGGGCAGAAGCTAATCGTTCAGAGTATCCGGTTATTGCAGGCATCGCAACTGTTGCAGGTCAGTGGTATCTCGACAAAATGTATCACACCTTTGGAGAGGGAGCTCTCACTTATCCTGACTACGCACACAAGCAATATGGTGTCGGCTCAATGCGTCTTGAGGCTAGTGCAGGAGGTACCTTTGGTCTTCGAGCACGCTACAAGATCAAACGAGACTTGGCTCACTACCAAATCATGGAAGTGTCTCCTTCCTGGAGTGTTGATTGGAGCAATCAGGAATATGGCTTCGTTCACATGCATTCCATTAGTGTTCACGAGTGGGATAAGCATTCCATTTGGATGAGCTCTAACACCTGGCAGAATGTGAAGAGCATCACCTTCCGCCTCTACTACGGCCATACTGATGCGAGGTTTGGAGATAGTACAGGAACTGATTCTGATGGTGGAAGCTATTGGGAATACGTTCTCGATTACACGGCTATTCATGAGAAGATAGCTGCTGTGATGGGTCAACAATCTTTTCAGAAGAACTACGATAAGCTAGCTAAGAAGCTTGCTGAAGGTGAGATTACTGAAGAGATGGCTAAGACTTACCTCAGCGAACTAGGCTTTACTGACCAAGAAGTAGAGCAGATACTTCTCTTAGGGCCTGAAGCAGAAAGTGGTGAAGGAGCTGGATGGTTTCAAGGAATCGTGAAGTGGAATGTGAATGAGATGCTTCAGTCTGAGAATAGCTCGGAGAACGCTACTCTTGAGAAGATCACAGCTTGGGAGATCCTCCTTGAAGCAGGAGGAGGAGACTGTTCAGTTGCATTCGATAATTGGATGATTAGGAAGAGTGGAGCCTTAGTTGGCACTTATTGGTATCGCACTGTCTTGGAGGATTCAGAAGGACGTCAAAGTGCTCCTAGTGAGCCTTCAAGAAAAGTTGTGTGCACAGGAAGCTCTGCTATAGTGACTAATCTTTATGTTCCCAATGCTAACAACACTCGCATCAAGAACAAGGCTATTATTAGGATGGGTGGAGCTTCACAAACTTGGAAGAAGATCAAAGACTTAAAGCCTACTGAGACTGCTTTTGTAGATGAGCTTCCTGATGACAAAGGCTTTCCTTGGACTCAGGAATACTACTTCGCTCCTCCTAAAGCTAAGGTGATGGAGATCATTAATAACCGAGCTTGGTATCTTAATGTTGTAGATAGATATAATAGAGTAAGGCCTAATAGAGGTTATCGCTCTCGTGACTACTGTCCTTATCAGGTGGCTGACGAAGACGCTTTTGATGTGAGGCCCGAGGATGGAGAGGAGATCACAGGACTCATTCTTCACCAAACCTCACTAGTGCTAACTAAGACTCACTCTATCTGGACCATTGATCCAGAGCTACAGAGTGCTCATCTTCTTAGAACAGAAGACTTTGGAATTATAGCTCCAAGAACACTAGTGAGTACTAACTACGGTCTCATTGGTCTTAGTCATAGAGGAGTTGTGCTTGGTGATATCACAACTTGGAACCTTAGGTTTGGAGATCCTATTCGAGCCTATGTTGAGGCCTATAGTGCAGCTTCATTAGCTCAAGCAGTGGGCTTCTATCAGAGCGATCACTACTACCTCTTTATAGGTACTAATGGACTAAACAATATCGGCTTTGACTGCTATCTTCCCACAGGTCAGTGGACGAAGATATCAGGTATCACATGTCGCTCAGCTCTTGTTCTTGAGGGATTAGGAGATAGTGGAGCTTTTAACACAGTGATTGCTGGAGACTCTGATAGCTTCGTGAACACCTTATTCACAGGAAACACCGACTATTATATGGTGGGAGCTACTCCTACCACAGCTCCGATAGAAGGAATACTTGCTACCTTCAACCTACTTCCTGATACTATAACTAGAGCCTCTATCTTTAAATCGTTTAATATGCTTTTCAAAACTATAACTGATACTACAACTACTGTGTATCCCCATAAGAATGGAGTTATTCAGTCTGCTCTAACACCTCAAACCCTTTCGTCACTAGTTCCTGATGTGGCATCTTTTCCCTTTCCTCAAGGAATAGAAGGGCACACTTTAGCGCTCTATATTCTCACTTCAGGAAGAATAACTATTAGTGACTTAGCAGTTGAAACTTGGCTTAGGGGGAGACGATAATGCCACTTCCTTTTAACTTTAAAGATCCTATACTTCAGCGAGCCTTCGAATATGTTAATCGAGGCTTAGGAGCTTTGGATAGAAAAGTAGCTGGTCTTCGAGACGACTTCAATGAGATGAAGGAGACTGGAGCTTCTGAGACTTCGGCTCCTGTGACACCTCCTAAGCTCTCTCTTCCCAAGCCTACTGGAGTAGTGGCTTCTAAGTGGTATTATATAATGAGGGCTAAGTTTGATAGAATTAACTTCTGGAGATTTAAGAAGATAAAGAACTTTGAGTGGGCTATCTCCTACGAAGCTACTGGCTCTGGAACTGAGGAGGATCCTTGGGTACCTGTTTGGGATAACGCTGAACTAGCTTACTCTTACGGAAATAGAATCTTTCACATCCTCGACAATTCTAATACCCATTTTGTTAGGGTTAGGTGTATAGGAGTTGATGGTTCAGAAGGTCCTTGGAGTGATTGGGATGACACTGTGAGAGAGGGCATCATTGATGAGACTCCTCCAGATTGGCCAGTGGGTGGTCCTCAGCTCACATGTCCTTCCACAGATGCTCAGTTTGGTTATCGCTTCACAAAGCTTGGCAAGGCTTTGCTCACCTGGAAAGCTGCTACTGATAACGTGGCTATGCATCACTATGTTATCTCCTATAGGAAGACTGCTGATACTGGAACCTATGAAGATGTGGAATGGCAGGAGCATATCATTCGATGCAATTCTACAACAGGTCTTACTGTCTATAGCACATCTGGAGAGAACTGCTTTAGTTGGATTCACAACCTTCAGCTTGATGCTGAATACGAATTTAGAATCATGGCTGTGGATTGGATAGGTAACGACACAGGCTTTTATGCAACAACGACTACTCACACCATCACAAAAGATACTGCTCCTCCAGCTACACTAGTTATCTCAGCAGGCCACACTAAGAATGAGAAAGGCCTAATTGCAGTTAACTCAGTTGTGTATCTTGATGTTCACAAGAACTATGTGCCTGAGGATTCCTGGTTCTTCACAGTGCAGTACAAGCTTGATTGGGGAGCGTGGGGACTTCATCA
>Ga0172375_10007694_pt1 | contig 14688 bp, 8 predicted proteins | sample LakKiv1m_FD_114537 | JGI IMG/M metagenome (GOLD analysis project Ga0172375, IMG submission 114537) | Freshwater microbial communities from Kabuno Bay, South-Kivu, Congo - kab_092012_11.1m | ecosystem: Environmental > Aquatic > Freshwater > Lake | place: Democratic Republic of the Congo... | reverse complement strand
GGCGTGAGGCTGCGAAATACCTGCGTTGCAGTGTCAGGCAACTTGACGAGATGAAGCACCGTGGAGAGTTACCGTTTCACCGGTTTGGGCGCCGTCTGATTGTGTTCAAAACCACAGATCTTGACGCGTTGATTGAAAAGCGGCGTATTGACGTGAAGCGGCAATGATGGAATTGAAGGTTTTTCAGAGCAAAACGTGAATCTGGACGGCAAAATTGCACAAGAGGACAAAATATGTCCAGTTCTGCTACTCTAAGGGCCATGGAAGAGCATCCCTGGGCTTTTGGGCCTTGTTTGGGTGGCGTGTTCAGACGCGGAATGCCCGTTTTGCGACAAAATGCGCTATGGGATTGAATAACTTCGTGCTTGAATAAAAAAAGGTTGCGCTGTTTAATGTTCCGAAATACACGTTGGAAGTAAAGTCATGATAACGAAACGCTATATCGGAATTGAATATGTCCGCAGACTATTGCGCAACGGAAGAAGTTCCTTTACGCGACAAGATGCGGCGCTTGAACTGGGGCGACAGGATGCAAGTCTCAGCAACATCTTGACGCGCCTTGAGAAGGCTGGTTGGATTATGCCCGTGAGCAGGGGGTTCTATGCCGTCATTGATCCCGGTTCGCAGGCATTTGGTTTCGCGCCGCCACAAGTTTTTCTGGACGATTGGGCAAAGCATCGGGGCTTCCTCTACTACGTCGCAGGGGTCAGCGCCGCCGAGATACATGGCGCTGCTCATCAACGTTCCCAAGTCTATCAGGTGGTCACGGATCATCGTCTGCGACCATTCCAGTATGGTGACCTGCATGTTTCTTTCTTCAGAAAGAAACCGATTGTTGAGAAGATGTGGGAGCAGAAAACTGTGCCGTCCGGGTATCTCCACGTCAGCACGGCCGCAGTAACGGCTTACGATCTGCTGTATTTGCCGCAGGCGTGTCGCTCGTTAAGTCGGGTTGCCACGATTCTGGTGGAACTGGGTGAGGCCTTGACGTCATCATCGCTCGCTGCATTAAATGAGATGAACTGTGAGACGCCTCCTTTACAGCGTTTGGGCTGGCTTCTGGACCATACCGGCTGGAAGAAGCTCACGTCCAAGTTGCACGATGCAGTCGAAGCCAGGCATCCGAAATGGCAACCACTTGAACTCGACCTTCGCAACTCAGGCAATAAGAACGCCCGCTGGCACATCATTGAGAATACGGATATTCAACCGGATATCTAACAAGAGGACTGTTGTATGATACCTGAGAATTTCGTACGAGAATGGCAAGAAAATGCTCCATGGAAGAGCAGTGGCATGGTTGAACAGGATCTGATTATCTGCCGAACCCTGGTCGCACTCTATTCTGATCCTTTGCTCGCACGGCTTCTTGTATTCAGAGGCGGCACTGCCCTGCACAAATTGCACATGGCACCGGCCAGCCGCTACTCAGAGGATATTGATTTGGTACAGATCGAGGCCGGTCCCATTGGCCCCGTTTTTGATGCCCTGCGGTCGAGCCTGGAACCCTTGCTTGGCAAACCTCAGCGCAAACAGGGGCCTGGTGTTGTGTCGCTCATCTACCGTCTACAAGGAACAGATACGACCAACCCGTTGATCCGACTTAAGGTGGAGATTAACTCTCGTGAACATTTTGCGGTCCTTGGCATCAAGAAGTTCCCGTTTCATGTAACCTCGCGTTGGTTTAGCGGACAGTGCGAAATTTCGACGTATGCCATTGAGGAACTGCTTGGCACGAAGTTGCGCGCGCTTTACCAGCGCCGAAAGGGGCGGGATCTTTTTGATCTCTGGTTGGGATTGACGCAGGGGCATGCCCGTCCGGATATCATCGTGCAATGCTTTCGCCGCTACATGGAATCATCCAGCCTGACTGTGAGCGCCAGGGAGTATCGGCAAAACATGGAAGCAAAACTGCTCCATCCGGATTTCGTACATGACATGGACGATCTATTGCGTTCGGGTGTGTCATTCGACATTCCGTCTGCGTATGCCATGCTGGACAAAGACGTTTTGTCCCTGATCTGACACATGCCTCCAATGGAAATGGAATGAGAAAACAGTCGCGAATGGCTTGCCATCCGAGTTACGACACCCACAGCAGATGATGTGTGTGCTGCGCATAACTCTTGATCATGCGCCGAACCAGATTTCATGTCACCAAATGTCACCAAAATCGATAGTGATCAAGTGTATGATCTGATCTTTTCTGTCATCAACTGGCAACAACTGACGCGAGCGCAACATGTTGATGTGCAAAGCATTGGAGATGTAACGTGTTGAAGTAAAATCAGATGCAAAAAAACGCCGTTTGTCATTTCGAGTCATGCGCATTCAGCCAGGCTCTGCCACCCCTCCAGCGTTCATTTGCAAGCAGTTACAAAATAGGTGATGTTTTGCGCATGATCGTTTGTCGCGCAATTGTCACCTGTTTTCCAGGGAAATTCATTCTTCAATCGCATGAGCCTTTCGCTCCTCTCAGGTCGTTCCAGATTCAGAACTGACAAATTAATCAAAAAAGACGAGATAGAAAATACGGATGTGAAAAGCGAAAGTCAAGAAGTTCGGCAATGATCCGGCGCGGCTGGCGTGGGACACAGGGATCTCGTTGCGCGGGATTCTGAAGGCGATATTTGCGCATCAGAGGGCGTTTGAATACTCGGCCACACCACCAGAGTTCTGATAGTCGAAAACGGAATCGTTCATATTTGCTCTTGTTTTTGGATATTTATGAGAGGAAAATACAGTCTTTAAGTCTTCAGGCTATTATTTAGTTACAGGGAGCAGGTATGACCGAGAATCAACAGGCAAAATGGCGGCAAGTCCAATATGCCTCCCGGTTTGCATTGCTCTTCATTCTTCATGCCGTGCTTGCTGCAAATTCTGCTTTTGCCAAAGATCCGCTTTCTCAAGACGCCTGGCAGACAAGCTCCGAGCGCGATCATGATAGAGGTCATGTCCAGATTCTTGATACTGATGGAGATGGAATTCCTAACCAGTGGGAACTTGATCACGGCCTTGACCCGAACAATCCGGCTGATGCCTGGCTCGATCCTGATCAGGATGGATTCTCGAACCTGACGGAATATCTTCTCGGCACCGATCTGCAGGACGAGCAGTCGCATCCCACGCTTGCGGACAACAGCCACAAGATACTTGCCTACTGGCCGCTGATGACAAATGCCGCGGAATCTCTGGAAAACACACTGGATGGTGAACTTAAAAATGGCGCGTCTTTTCACAATAACTCCCTGAAACTCGACGGCAAGGACGATTACGTCAACTTCGGAAATTCACAAGCGTTGAGCATCACAAGTAGTATTGCCTACTGCCTGTGGCTCAAACCCGAAGATGTCCAGACAATGTCCAGGATTCTTGGCAAGTTCAAGAATCAGGACAAGAACCGCGAATACGCCGCGTTTCTCTGCGCTGACAGGCTGTGGGTATTCTTCTCGGACGATGGAACTCCCCGTCGGGGCCACACCCTTGTTCAAGCCAGCAAGCCGCGGATACTCACGGAAGAAAAATGGTTCCATCTGGCTGTTTCATGGGACGCCACGAACAGTTCTTCGGGCCTTTCCTGCTGGCTCGACGGCAAACAAATTGCCATGCAGAGTATTCTTTCCTCGGATATTACCTCCCTGCATACCGGTGCCGCCGATCTCACCCTGGGCACATATGATGTTTTCAGCGTCGGACAGGGCAAGAAAAGCAAGGAGGTTGTGCGCAATACCTTTAAGGGTTCAATAGCGCAACTGCTTCTCTGCGATGCGGCGCTGCCGGAACTGGAAATCCGTGAGTTGTGCCTGCTGGGGCGGGAAGGCGCTATTCTTGAATACCTCGAAATGGATTTTGATTTGGACGGCATTCCAGACTGGTGGGAACGCCTCTATTTTGGCGATGTCAGCCAGACTGCGGACGCTGATTTTGATCAGGATGGGTTGAGCAATATTCTGGAACTTCAGGCTGGCACAAACCCCACTGCTGCCGACAGTGATAATGATGGCCTGACCGACGGACAGGAAGTTCTCACCTGGCAAACAAATCCGCTTGATCCTGATACCGACCATGACGGATGGTCTGACGGACAAGAAGTTGCAAATGGCTCCGACCCAAAGAACGCCCTGTCTTTCCCGGCCTCAGTTGCAGGTACGGTTAACTATGCCGGCTGGCAGAAAGGCTCACTCTTGGTGATAGCCGCGGAGACAGCAGGAGGCTGGGTCTCTGATCATTCCGCGATAATCGCAACAACTGGTGCGTACTCAATCGCGAATCTTCCAACCTTGGTCAATTATTGGTTAAAGGCCTACCGCGACTCGAACAACAACGGCATCAAGGATTCATGGGAAGCATCAGGCGTATTTCCCGGCAATCCTGTTAATTCCATAAACAATCTTGCCGGCATCGACATTGTGCTTTCTGACCCTGACACGGATTCTGACGGCATGCCGGACTGGTGGGAGCGGACTTATCTCGGAGGCTTGAGCGCAAATCCCGGCGATGATCCTGACGGGGACGGGGTCAATAATCTGGCCGAATACCAGGCAAGAACTGATCCGAAAAATGCCGACACTGACCGGGATGGATTCAATGACGTTTTTGACAACATGGTAAGCCGCGCTTTTATTGAATGGGGGCATCCTGATTTCACGATAGGCGATGAATATCGCTATACCGCCCCATCTTGGTTGAAGAAGGCTTGCAGGATCGGTGGGGAATGGATAGTTCCTCCACCGCCGGGTACAGTCACCCCGCTTTTCTCAGCAGGTGCGCGTAGTTCCATGCTAATGTCGACATTTGTAGCACCGCCTACGCCAGACATGGACTGGGGAGATGAACGAATTTATCTCGGTGAAGACAGCATTCTGAGAGAATATCTTGAAGACGATCAATGGTATTCACAGCAGATTACGGCTCCGCTCACATGGAAACAGGCAGATGCACTGCTTTATGAGAGTCCCATGTTGTTGCCCTGGGTAACGGACCTGGTTGACCCGGAAAAGGAAGTTGAGCCTTTCAATCCCTCCGAGTGGCATGTTCCGGCAACGGAGCCGGACGGCGTGGGCAGTCTTCAGGTGGAACTTGATCGCAATATCATCAGCAACAACCTTGTGATGAGAATTGAATTATTCGATCATGCCGGATCAACTCTCTACGTTGATTTACTGGATACCAATTCCGCCGTGGTTGCGTCCGACCTTTACGGAAACATTCTCACGGGAAGCAATGTTGTTGCCTGGAAACAATTTGATGTTCCGCTTGTGACCTATCCTTCCGCCGCGATAATTCGCATTCGCAGGGGCACGGGTGAGATTACTGTCAGCCAGATGCTTCTTTATATTGACCAGGATCACGACCAGCTTGACGCCGGACAAGAAGCAATGCTTGGCACTTCTGATTTGAGCGTTGATTCTGATGGAGACGGCACAGGTGATAAAGTTGAATATGATTCCGGGACCAATCCAACGAATCCGGCTTCGTTCCTTGCCGCTATTTCAGGGACAATAACGTATTCCGGTCCCGAAACCGGTGCTGTTCATGTTGTTGTAAGCCTGACAAACAGTCCTCATTCCGTTTTCAAGTCTCAGCTTTCATCCTTCATCCTTCCTTCTGCTTTTTCTGTCACCAACCTACCCACGCTTACAAATTACTGGGTTTTTGCCTATCGGGACTGGAACGGAAACTCATCAAACGAACTATGGGAGCCTGCCGGAAGTTACGTAGCTAATCCCCTGAATCTCACCGACAATTCAAGCGGCATAGACATCACGCTTTCCGATTCATTGGATAGTGATTCGGATGGTTTGCCGGATTGCTGGGAAGCCTTCTACTTTGGTAATTCCACAAGTGCTGTGGCCACAGCAGACCAGGAACCCGACGGCCTGAACAATCTACAGGAATACCGCCAAAGCTGTGATCCATTCAACCCCGACAGCAATAAAGACGGCATCTATGATGGCGGGGGTTGGATGAACATCCGCCACACAGAAATGAAAGTTCTTCCAAGCGGGCAAGTCATGCTTGCAATGTCCTATCCGAACGGCTTCACCAACAAGCTCGATATCTTTGCCTGTACAAACCTGCTGACTCAGGAATGGGTCTTGGCCTGCACGACCAATGTTTCCGGCTCTACCAATTCCGTTTCATGGGTTGATGCCGACAGCGCGAATCACAGAATTCGTTTCTATCAGACGTGGAACGCCGACTTTGACGGGGACTCTGATGGACTGTCCGACGGCCGGGAAAAGCGAATTTACAAAACAAATCCCTCCATTGCAGATTCAGACGGGGATGGATTAACAGACGGCCAGGAAGTGTTGACTTATCATTCCAACCCTCTGAGTACGGATACTGATGGAGATGGACTTAGCGACAGCGAAGAAGCATCAAGAGGAACCAATCCTTCCAGCGCAGATTCTGATGGCGATGGCCTGACTGACTTTCAGGAAATTTACACTTACTATGGGCATGTCGATCCGCTGGACCCTGATTATGATCTGGACGGATTGAATGATTATCAGGAGCTTGTCACATACGGAACATATCCCAGGGAAAATGACAGTGATGGGGACGGATTGGACGACAAGGATGAAATTGACCTTGGCACCAATCCTATGAAGGCAGACAGTGACGGCGACGGCATTGATGATGAATATGAAGTATATTACGAATGGAATCCTCTCGATAACGCAAACGCCTCCCAGGATGATGATAAGGACGGATTCAGCAATCTGACGGAATACGAATGGTGTATGTCGCCGACCTCTTCGAACACTGTTCCTTATCAGCAGTACCAGCGTCTTATCACAAGGGGGCCTGGGCAAAATGCGATTCGTACCATCGACACGATCAACTACGTTCTGATTACCGGCGACTTGGGCGACAAATCCGCGATTGTGCGGGTTCGGCCATGCCAGACAAACGGAGTGATTGTGCCCCAGCGATTGTACCACTCGCAAACCCCGGGTATTTTTATCAACGGCACCGACGCGTCTTCCATGCCGTCACCAATAGAAATTCCGGCTCAAGGTGCTGCTGTTGATTACCGCATAACCGTGGCCGGCACACCGCATGGCACAAACATCTTCTTTGCCCTGACCGACGCTAACAATGTTACCGGCCTGAGTTGCACAGCCCGATTCTATGTTCCAAAACTGGACAGGGTGGAAGTGTCATCCGGCGGAAAATACGTTTATGTGAATTACATGCAGACAAACACGTTCTGGCTCGGAATGCCGGATGACACGAATGCCTGTGTTGTCCGTATGCATCCCTATCAAACGCCTGCCCAAGGGTACGGCATCCCGTATTTTGACTGGACCGACTGGGTGCGTTTCAAGGTCACTGGCGACGGAGCTGTTATCGGCACGAATACGCTGAATTATCTGGATTACCGTTCCGCATATGGACCGTGGAACAGCGATCCCACTTCCCAGGGCGTGAAGCTGACGAAGCCAGGAACCTACACATTCGAGATCGGTTTTGATTTCAACAAGAATGGTATTGTGGATGCCGGAGAAGTCCAGGAAACTTGCGTAGTGAACGTTATCAAACTAGGCATGACTGCATATCGTCCGATAACCGAAGGCACCAATTACGGCAATCCGTTCCAGAGGCAAGCAATCCCGGAAAATACGGAAGAAACGCCTGGCGCCGGCATTCGGGTTAATGGTGATGACGATAACACAAGCGGCATATCGGATCGGAATGAAACAACCGTGAACAATGAAAACGATCTGATAGAAATTGTTTTGAATGTCGATCCGCCGGTATTACCGGGGTTCAAATATGTTCTGAAAAGAAGTAGAAGCAACCTCAAGGTATGGACAAGTCGAACAAAGGAAACCATCTTGCTTGACACTGCCGAAACGAATTTAACATTTGCCTCAACGCAGATGATCGTGTGGGCGGAATGTATCACAAACGCTGGCACGGTCGACTTGGAGTTGCAGGCGCGAAATGATTCAAATACTGTTGTCTGTACGGACAAGGTACATTTATATCCATTTACAAGTATCACAATAGTTTTCGGCGGGGAAACACAAAATCCGATTGATCCAGTTCCTGCCGGGAATCTTGGCGTCTTTCGTATCGCCACCAATCTATACGCCAATGGCTTCGATGCGTATATGTATAGTGAGCCGGACGGTAGCTCACCGAACACAGAAGATTTTGCCTTTAATGGGATTACTAACGCTTTTCGGAATCGTTCCGTCACGAGGATTGCTATCATAGGTTATAGCCATGGCGGTGGATCAACATGGGCTTTGGCCAATCGACTTGTGAACGACGGGACGGCAACAAACATCGTGTTTACAGCTTATATTGATGCCGTTGCCCAACCATTAGTTAATACAACAGAAGAAAACAGACGCCCACCTTCATCACAATACCATGTCAACTATTACCAGGAAAACGGGCTCTTTGAACTGGGGGGCGGTCCAATTAATCCTCCGGGTGCTAACTATGAGTGTGATGTCAACACAAATACATGGGGAACGGCCCTGCAGCATGGCACCATTGATGACAGTCCTGAAGTGTTGAGCGGGGTCTTGACACGTTTCATGTCCCGCGTAACACGATAAGCAAAATATCAAGGAAAGGGAGTCGAATGAAGTCGCTAAATGTTTATACGCTTATATTTTCTGCCCTTTTGCTAATGCATTACTTCGCCGAGCCGAATGGCTTCGCTCAGACTGCAATTACGAATAATCCCGCAATTCAGCATCAAATTGAGAAAATGGTTTCGGTCGTGATTGATGTGGAAAACAACAAGGCAACAGATGATAACGCCAAGAAAGCATTTGAGCTATTCAAGAATAGTACTGGTCTAAACGATAAAGACCTTCTTTTACAATTATTATTCTTCAAGGAACATCTGAATAATGACGATTCTGATCGAGGTCGAGCCGTGCGTGTCCTCATTGGCTCTGTTTACCCTGCAATTCCTCTGGAAGATCTCACCAAGTTTGTTGCATCTGCTCTCGACAATACAGAAGAACCCGTCCAAATGCGCGACCTGACCAGATTGCTTGATGGAGTGGTCTTCAAGAAGAACCCAGAGCCCGACTTTTCCGTTCTTGCCATTGTAATAAAGGGGCAGAAAGATGCTCCTTCTCCTTCGCTCATTCACTATATGTTTCATCTCGAACCAGAGAAAGCGGCAATAACGCTGGCACAAGTCTACTCGGATGACAAAGCAGTCGTGGAACTCCAAAATGTTCTAAGAACTGATGCAGTTGATGTAATTAACATATTGTCAATCTCAAGCAACTGGTGGCAGAGGCTTTACGTAGCCGAAACAATTCGCAAGAACCCACAACTCCGCAATCCTGAAATCCTGAACCGTCTACAGCAGGATGAACATCCGTTGATTCGTAAGGTTTTAGCGGAGATCAAGGGCGATAAGACCGAGAAATTATTACAACCGCAAAAAAACAAGACAATACCGGCAACATCAGCAAATGCAAATGTCTTGGAAAAGCAGAGAGAAGATAATATCACTATTCCATCGCCAGCCTCTCTACCTTCGACCAATAACCAACCTAGGCTATCTTCTCAGCCCATTACGCAATCACAGAACGTACCTGCACCATCTAACCCATCTACCCCTGGCTATTCTCGCATCACGGTTGTCTCGATCGTCGGTGTACTGGTTGTTCTTGCGGCCGCTGTCTGGCTCATGAGATCCCGTAGCTAGACGGAAAGATGAATAATGCGCGGCAAGACAAGCACATTTTGGCTTGGTATGCCGGATGACACAAACGCTTGCGCAAGGAAAATATGGATGAAATGTATATCAGCTCTTGTATGCAGGCTTGGAACCTGTCGTCAAATAATGTTTTCGGCGTTGCCTAGTAGCCCTAGTTAACAGTGTTGCCTTGGGTTGGCGCAATATGCGTATCATGAAAAAAACATACCTCCTTGCGCTCTACTGGTCTGGTATTGTGCTCTTTGCCTTTTCGGCCTTTCTTCCATGTACCTCAGACGGCGTTGGTTTCGTGGCAGGCGTATTTGCGGTGATCTTCTTTATCGTCTATCCCTTCCACAGCGTTGCGATTATAACTGTACTTCTGTCGCCTTTAATGTTGTTGTGGATTCGCAAAGGCAAACTGCGATGGTTCTGGATGGTCTTGTTAGTCTGTCTGCCGGCTTTATGGTTATCGCCGATTACCACATCGTTTCCCAATGTCCGCATCGGCTATTTTGTATGGACGACCTCGGTGACGCTTATTGCTCTGAGTCTCGGACTAATAACACACCAGGCTGAACCACAGAAGATTAACAGACGGCGGGTCGCAGCTGGATGCATCATCGTGCTTGCTCTTACCTATATCCTGACACATCCGCATTGTGTCTTTCCCCGCTTCTGGCAACTTCAGTTCCTTGGTCGTCTGCCTGAGAACGTGAAATATCCAGATGACATGCTTATAGCCGAAGAAACATATTGGTGGGGGAGATCATTGAATCCAGTGCAATTCTGGAGCAATAAAGTTGTTTGGCACGACAGAGTCGCCGAAGCGGAAGCTTGCCGGTACGGCCGATCATATCCGCCGATACCTTATTGTGACCCGTCAGTGATGGATCGAAGTGATCGAGCAACACATGGTGACGGATATGATCTCTCGGGTGGTCCTGTAATACATTACTTGTCCTCAGGGCGAGAGAGCGCTTTTTGGGATAAGTTCAGCAGAACGCACCCCCTTCCACCGGAGGAGATAGAATATCAGCAGAGACAGGTTGCAGATCACATGATGCATGATAGGCATACTCTTGCAACGGATACTGACTTCGCCAACAGACTACGCTTCACCGAGACAAGCATCAAGGATCGCATTGCCTGGCAGGCGAACTCGGGCAAGGAGCTTGGTTACCCACTGGAATGCTATGATGAAAACGCACTATTCTGGTCGTACGTATTGAACAAGCGGCAGGAATACGCAGAAATGCTGGCGAGTGACGGCTACAAGATGTGCGAGAGGATAGCCAACGGTCAATATGATGTGAATATCCTGTCTTCCAATTTCTTCCGCAATGTTTACGTGGACCGGAAACAAATCACCGAACCTTTGAGCGCCGATGATATCAAGGCGGCCAATGCTTGGAAAGTCAGTTACCTTAGCCGTCTTCGTCAGGAAAAGGCGGATGAATCTTACATTAATGCCTATATGCAGGCATGGAACCTGTCGTCGAATGATGTTTTTGGCATCGCAGAATAAATCCTTATGATGTATGCAGCAACGGATGTTTACACATCATTCGATATGACTCATACGCAGCCCCAATGGCCTCTTCGCTCGGATTCAGATAAACACTGGTAGCTTTTAGCGTCCTGTGACCAACCTGCTTCTGCACGATGGGGAGCGGCAGTTTGTGGACGTGTATATAATGCATGATGTGCGAGTGCCGCGTAAGCTGTGTACCGTGATCTGATACAGCTTCCGGCCTTTACTTGTCACCAAATGTCACCAAAATCGGATGTCATCAATGGAAGCAACTGGCAACAACTGTCCTCAACTGTCATCTCCTGACGCGAACGCAACATGTTGACATTCAGGGTCTTGGACTGGCAACGTGTTGAGGTGAAACAGGATGCAAAAAATCACCGTTTGTCATTTCGAGTCATGCGCATTCAGCCAGGCTCTGCCACCCCTCCAGCGTTCAGGCAATAAAGTTGTGGCGTGACATATAGCAGATGAACACATTAGATGCAACAGCCATATCCCTGCAAAAACAAGGCGGAATCCACTTTCCCGATTGTCGGCAGCATTCATCTTCAGTAGGGGATTCAGTGCAACAGCATAATCCTGATCCGGATATTGAATCAGTATTTATTGTTTGCAAATAGCAACAGATAGTGTATCTATATGCAAACGATAGCTATTGAAAGACAGGTCATGAAAAGACAAATTAGCAAACCTCGATCATTTGATGCCTGGGTAGAAGCCTTACCGTCTCAGGCAAGATATACCTTTACGCGCCAGGAGGCGATGAACGCCCTGAACCTGAGCCGTCCGGCATTTAACCGGCTAGCCGGTAGAATGTCTTCCCGAAAGAAACTCGCACGCATTCATCGAGAGTTCTATGTCGTCGTGCCGTTGGAACACGCAGCCACCGGCATCATACCGGCAGACTGGTTTATTGTGGACTTGATGAAATATCTCGGCAGGCCCTTCTACGTGGGCGGACTTAGTGCTGCCGAATACCACGGCGCAGCCCATCAGCGACCACAAGGTCTACAGGTTGTGACGAATCGCCCCTTGCGCAAAATAGAATGCAGGGGCATGGGCATTAGATTTTTTGTCAAAGGGACTGTCACCAGAACATCTGTTCAGAACATTAAAGGGGTTACGGGTTATATTCCGGTTGCCACGGCAGAAGCTACGGCATTTGATCTTCTTCGCTATTGCCGGCAGCTTGGCGGACTGAATCATGTATTGACGGTTTTACAGGAGCTTGGCGAGGCCATAGATCCGGTAAATCTTGTCAAGGCTGCCGAGACGGACAGTAACATTGCTTATGCCCAGAGACTCGGCTGGCTTTTGGAGAAGACAGAGCATTCCGCAAAAGCTCAGAAGCTGGCCAAGTGGGTCAAGGAACGAAGGCCCTTGTATGCAAGGCTGGAGCCGTCTCTCCCTATCCGCGGTTGTAAACGTGATCATCGTTGGTTTCTCTTCCTTAATACCGTGGTTGAGGGGGACTTGTCATGATCCCTCGACTCTATATTGACGGCTGGCGTCAGAATGCTCCATGGCGGTCTGACGCAATGATAGAACAGGATCTGATCATCTGCCGTACGGTCGTTGAAATCTTCCGTCATCCTGTCCTGTCGAAATGTCTTGTTTTCCGAGGAGGCACGGCACTGCATAAGATGCACGGCACTGCATAAATTGTATTTCCAGCCGCCGCGAAGATACTCGGAAGATATCGACCTGGTGCAGATTGAAGCTGGCCCCATTGGACCGATCTTCGATGCATTAAGGGAAGTCCTGACGCCTTACCTTGGCAAACCCCAACGAAAACAAGGCCCCGGCGTTGTGACGTTAAAATATCGGACAAGTTCCGAAATACCGCCTGTTATTCCGATAAAACTCAAGGTGGAAATCAACTCGCGGGAGCATTTCGCCGCGTTCGATATTCAAACGAAACTATTTGCTGTCGATTCGCCATGGTTCAAGAACGAGTGCAACGTTCAGGTGTTCTGCCTTGACGAATTGCTTGCCACGAAACTACGCGCGCTTTATCAGCGCAGAAAAGGCCGGGATCTCTTCGATCTCTGGCTTGGTCTGACCGAAGGAAAAGCCGATCCTGACAGGGTGGTATCGGCTTTTCGTCGTTATATGGAACACTTTGGCACCCCAGTCAGCCGCGCGGAATTTAAAATCAATCTCGAAGAAAAGCGCAAGCATCCTGCGTTTACATCAGATTTGAGCGGTCTCCTGCCGGCCGGAGCACATTACGACTTTGTTGACGGCTTTGTTGCCGTTGAACGGGATATCCTTCCTCGTCTTTGACAACCCGCTCACTCGAAACAGGCTGCTGTACCTCCGGAAAAATGGCGGATCATTGATCATGGAGGGTTCAATCTCCTTCATAGCCTGATGGTCTTTTTTCAGGGTTATTATATTGCAGGTCTATTTGCTGGTTTGTTACCTTTCATCAATTCGCCTGAAATTTCTATTTTTTTAAGATGTCCGTTACTGAACTGGAGGTCTTTATGCGGCAGGCTGTGATGACTGAAAAAGGAAAGATCAAGATCGGTGAAGCGCCTGCCCCGAAACCAGGGCGAGGCGAGATTCTTCTGAAGGTAAGACGCATCGGCGTATGCGGTTCGGACATCCACGTCTGGCATGGCAAACACCCTTTCACTTCCTATCCTGTGGTCCAGGGACATGAGTTCAGCGCCACTGTCGAGAGAGTGGGGCAGGGCGTTACGAAAGCTAAACCGGGCATGAAGGTTACCGCCCGTCCGCAGGTTGTCTGCGGGGAGTGCGCTCCATGTCTTCGCGGCGACTATCATATCTGCAACAAGCTGAAGGTGCAGGGATTCCAGGCGCCTGGCTGTGCACAGGATTTCTTTATAACGACGGAGGACAAACTCGTTGTTCTCCCGGATTCCCTGAGCTTTGAGCAGGGCGCGCTGGTTGAACCTGCGGCGGTGTCCGCCCATTCCACCGGCCGCGGCGGCGACCTGAAGGGTCGCAATGTGGTTGTGCTGGGTGCGGGAACAATAGGCAACCTGGTAGCGCAGGCGGCACGGTGCCGCGGCGCCGCGAAGGTTCTAATCACCGACATCAGTGATTTCCGTCTTGAAAAGGCTTCCGCCTGCGGTATCGATGCCGTCTGCAATGTTCAGAAGGAAAAGCTTGCGGATGCGGTCAGCCGCACATTGGGCAAGAAAGGTTTTGACGTGGCGTTTGAGGCGGTAGGCCAGGAATCGGCGCTGGATGACGCCGTCCAGAATATAGGGAAGGGCGGTACAATCGTGGTGCTGGGCGTATTTGGAGCGCGGCCGCGGGTGGATATGTCGATCGTGGGCGACCGTGAATTGAAGCTTGTGGGCACCTTGATGTACAAGCACGAGGATTACGAGCAGGCCGTGAAGTGGATTGCTTCCGGCGACATGAAGACAGAGCCGCTCATCACGACACATTTCCCGTTCGAGAAGTATGTTGACGCTTATAATTTTAT
>Ga0172375_10007693_pt1 | contig 14691 bp, 27 predicted proteins | sample LakKiv1m_FD_114537 | JGI IMG/M metagenome (GOLD analysis project Ga0172375, IMG submission 114537) | Freshwater microbial communities from Kabuno Bay, South-Kivu, Congo - kab_092012_11.1m | ecosystem: Environmental > Aquatic > Freshwater > Lake | place: Democratic Republic of the Congo... | reverse complement strand
CTGTCCCCCAGTCGAGAATAGGAGATGCTGTGACTGTCTGCGGGGTGGATTGGTCTAGTTTCAGAAAGGTAGGCGTGGTTTCTACGATATGGCCAAATGTCCCTGTGCCTGTGGTGGTGAGGTTTTTAGAGCCTAAATTTACATCAGTAGTTGCTCCTGTGTAGGGGACATAAGTTCCCGACCCTACTTCCATCCAACCACCAGAAAAAAATACCCACCAAACCATCTCAAATATCAGCCATACCATCATCCCTTCAAGGGGAATAGTTTCAAACCACTCGTCCTCTTCAGCATCATACTCATAGATGTAACCGTCATACCAACCAAGCTCTTCATCTGTTCCATCAGAGATATATCTATCACCGTCTTCAGGAGCTAGAGGCAATCCTTCTGTGATATCCCAATGTTCTTCTACGGGTTCTAATAGAGATATCCGTTCCCAAGCACCATCTTTACGACTATATGGGAATCCGTCAGATGGAGCATCCGTAAGATACCGGGCATCGTGGTCGGTGTTGACTCCGAGAGTATCAGGCATATCGGAAAGATCAGAGTGAGTGATAGCCTCTTTCGGATTATTCGTCCAATCTAATTTATTCGTCCACGGATTAAATGTTACTTCATCACTCATTAAGTGCCCAAGATTCTATAGGTGTAGGTTTCTACCGAGTCCCAAATAAATTTAGGGGCATCCGAAGCCAAGTTGGTAGACGTATCCACCGGATACTTTATAATCCAATCGCTCCCATCGTACTCTATTTTAAATATCTGCCAACTAGCCTTAGAAGTGAATGCTCCTTTCGGGGCCTTACCAAACCATTTATGCGTAGCATCAGTATGATACGCATCTGTCATGTTAGGAGTTGGCTCGAAATAACTTGCCATTAGACCTTCTTGCTTTTATTGTATTCCTCTTCGTAATAGCTTCTATCTTTACCTTGTGGATGCAATGAGCGCACTTCGTATTTGTCACATACCATTTCGGGAGAGATGTTTCCTGCAACAACTTCACAATGTCCCGAAGAGATAAAGTGATCACATGTTGAACATCTTTCATTGTGTCGATAGTTAGCCTCTTCCTTGCTTAAACGCGCCTCAGGCATTAAACCGCCTCTATCAGCCATAATTCCTCCTCATTCCACCATTATCAGTAATACATTACCATCATCATTAAGTGTAACTTTAATGCCATCAAGAATCCCGCTAAAGGGAATTTCCTTTACCTCGTCAGCATTAGGCCCAACTGTTGTTAATACAGCATTTCCAGCATAATCTGTAATCGCTACTGTATCATCGTCATCATCTGGCACAAACAGAAAATTTTTTACTTTTACTTTTTGGGTAGAAACTGTAGTAGCATCAGTTCCTCCGGTCACATGATAGCCATAACTTGTACTCGTTACTGTTGCTGCAGCCATGTTTATTTCTCCTTTCTTAACCGCTCATAACTCTCAGGGTTATCAGGATTAAGTGTACGTTGAAGATGTTTATATCTCATGATGTCTGCCCTGTTTACATCCGTCCATCGCATATGTTTACGTACCGCGCCTGCGTTCTTTTCTGGATGATCCATCTCATACCTGCTAGGTATTCCTTGAGACAATCTACCTTCTATTTCAGACAATTCTTTAGCCAGCTTATCTTTACGAACTGCATTTAGCCTCGGCGGTTCTCTATCAGCTATAGCTTTATCGATTCGCCCTATCTCGCGCTTAATCCTATTCTCATCAATAGACTGCCCGGCAGTACTCCCGCTATATTCTTTCTTTTCTTTTAACGTAGTCTCCAACTCCCTTTTCTGATCATTCAACGCTTCTTTCTCTGCAGGAGTTAATATCTCCTTTATTCCCTTTCCTCTAACCATGACTTTCCTCCTTAATTTTTACGCAGGGGAGAAATTTTAGCCGCCCTGCTTTGTTTTCTCCGTGCCAACCCAGCTTCGTGCCCCATATTACTTTCTTTGTAACCGGGAGGATTAGGAGATTTATCTAAACGCGCTTTGCCCCATTGACCCTTATCTACTCCTGAACCGCCTGTTGCCATTACTATTCATCCTCCTCTTCCTCTTCTACTTTAAGATAACCCCACTCAATCTTCTTCATACCATTAGTGCACACCTGTTCGTCATCGCCTTTACTTACTTTCCCTGTACCACCGCAACCAGGGCACAACTGAAATATTTTTTGTTTTTTCATATAACTCCTTGAAAAATGAGGGGAGACCTAAGCCTCCCCTCCAATCTTTACGCTTTTGTAATAACCACGGTCTTACCTGAATCAGCTGCAGTAGGATAAGTTGTATTGGAAACAATGTTACCAGGATCATCTGCAATTTCATCAACTCCAGTAAACGAAGAATTTTGCAAAATGATAATACCATTCGAGCCAGTAACACTTATCGCATACGCCATAGTATCCATACTACCAAGATAGTTGTTGAAGAACACACAATCTTTAAATATGTGTGTAGATGTGGTTGTCGAAGAACCCATTCCAATAAAGAACGCACTAGAAGAACCGCCACCTAAAAACAAACAATCTTCAAATATACTTCTTGCACAATCCGTACCAGAATACTCAAGCACATAGCTTGCAGCAGAGCCAAAGTCCTGGGTATCGTGCCCTATTGTACAGTTTTTAAAATAGCAATCATCCGCATCATCTATAACCAGCGCACGATGGCTATTATCCACTACTGCTAAAGCACCTAAACCCTGGAATTGACAATTTTCAAAAGATGAATTATCCCCTTCAATCTCCACACAAACCGCCCCCGCTGTAGCATGACTATGATTGTTGCTAAATTGTATATTAGCAAAATAACAACCACGTCCTGTAACCTTGAACATTGGGGTCATCGCTGTCGTAGTATTGATGCGGCATCTTTGACCTAATAACTGCGGAGCGCATATGCCAATAAGATGTGTCCTGTTTTTTGCCCAGGTAATAGCTGTGGTAAGAACATCAGCCGTACCAGCGCCCGTAGTACCATTTGACAGAAAATAAACCACATCATTTTTACCATCTGCGCACTTAGCATAGGCGGCCGCAACTGATTTAAGTGCAGTTGCTACCGACTTACCGCTATTGCTATCATTGCCGTCTACCGGATCTACAAAATATACACTACCTTGCGCACCGAACATGTTGGCTCCGCCGATTACGGGGGTGGCCATTATACCGTTTGGAAAATGCGTTAAACCCATATTAACTCCTTTTTTAGGAATACCCTGGAGAGGTATTTAAACCTCCCCAGGCTACCCGCAGGAATCACACCTGCGCTTACCCGTTAGTAAACTTAACTTACCGCGTGACCGTAAATCCAACTCCAATCACTGAATCCATAGCTGTAACGGGTATAAGTTGACCATTTCGAAACGTCATTTATGTTAACTGTATATCTCTATACAGATCGGACTATACCTTCATCCTTCACAGGAGTGGATATTATAGTCTCTGAAGCTTCTTTAAAACTCTTGAGGTCCTTAAGTTGCTCATAAGCAATAGGAAGATATTCGTGTCTTCCACGTTTTTGCTTAAGGATTACACAAGTTCTCCAGATGGCATATTCTCTTGCCTTCTTAGCGCGAAGCGGACAAATATCAAGGACTTCTATAACCTTCATTAAGTCCTTAACATTGTCTATTTGGTAAGATACCATGGGATTACGTTCAATGTTGTTATGAAAATATATCTTACCAACGCCAAGAAACTTCTGTATCTGAAGTAAGATGGGTGTATCATCTGCTCTTAAATGAATATTGAACCTGGGAAAATACATAGCTGAAAGATGTTTATGTTGCGTATGTTTGTGCAACCCAAAACTTCCTTCTCCGTCTACTAAACCAGCTAAATAATTTCCAAAGTTTATATCCATTATTCCACCTGTTCTAAAGCTTGCCTGCTGATTGAGCAATCTTCAACATTTTTACTATTCGCTATAGATTCTGCTTCTGCGATAAGTAGTTGAAGCTCTAAGCTGTTTCCAGCAGTTTCATCCATTTGCTTTTTACCATTACTGGTAAATGACCCTACGTTTAAGGTATCGAAATCTTTATCCTTGTTAAATTCAACCGGTATACGATTGAACCATTTCAAGAACATTTTAGCCATCCTACTATCAATTAAAAACCAGTTATTCGAATCAGTCAAATAATCCCATTCGATTATTTTATAACGGCCTTTAGAATAGTTAGGATCGTTGTCAGCTGTACCCAATTTCCCTGCTGAATTAACTATTTCCCATGCTGTCTGTCCCAGCGATGGCGGAACTAAAAGTAAATCTCCCTTCGCAGTTACTATGTTATCTGTCTCATCTGTAAACTGACGCATAAGCAAACGTGTTGCTTCTACGGAAGTAGCAGATAAAGCTGATGTACCATAGTTTCCTACTGTGGTCGATGTTCCGACTCTTGTATGAGCAGTAGCACAAAGAGCATATGTGTCGCCGCCGGTAAATACCGAAGTGTTAAACGCATTGTTAAACACGCTAGCGCCATGTTTTTCTCTCGTACGTCTTGCCACAAGAGCTAATTGCTGAGGCCTGCGATTAATGACCGAATATTGATCATCATCCACTAGCTTCCTCTCAATCTTAATACCTTTAACCCATTCCTTGTGGGTGTAGCTTGTCCTGTATTGCTGTGAGAAATCTCCGTAAGGAATTGAGCCGTCAAATTCTTCCATGTCTCCCATTCCACCGATGCCTAAGTCATACTCGGTTGCTTTACTAGATTTCTCCATGCCAAACAAGTTGTCTACTTGTCCTTCAGGAAGGGCGTACTCATCCATAAAAATTTTTCTGAGTCCTGGATCTAATCGTTGTTGTTAACTGCATGTTTCCATGCAGACCAGACTATATCATCTCTTTCGAGTGCGGTGCATAGTCGTTGAACCTTCTCTCGTAGAGAGCTCGGCTGCTGATTGCCCTCGTCTTTACGTTAGGGTTTCCCAGCAATTCTCCGCAAGTGAATCCAGTCCGTGTTTTAGAGTGTAATCTTTTATGACAAACCACACACAAGGTTATGCCATTATCTATAGCCAAAGTTAATTCAGGAAACTCACTCCGTAGTTTAATATGATGAGCATGTAGATTTCCACCCTCATCATCACCACATTCCTGACAAGTATAATTATCTCTTTCAAAAATCGCATGACGCCAAATCCTATACTCATCTGACTTCCTGATACTCTCGGCCATTGAAGTAATTCCACCCTTCCATTTAGGATTTCTGGAACCTTTAGCCAAACCCAAATCTCTTCTGATTTTTGAAAGTTTCTGTTTGTGTTCTTCCGATTTAGGTTTTCCGACCAAAGACTCAGAAATAGAACGTTTCTTAATACCATTTACTTTTAACCGATAATCAACCGTATTCTTTTTTAAACCAACAACTTTACTAATAGCATAGCAACTATTACCACTGGAATACAGCTTAACTATCAGGCTATCATATTTTTTGTATTTAGAAACATTCATGCTGGATACTCCTATTAGTTAAGATAGCCAAAATTTTCACTTACTATAACGCCCATACAATCCTCCTATCAGTTTATAATCCTGTTTGAAACGCTTGCCCCAAGAAGCAAATGATCGCTCAAGTGAACATCCGAATAAAGTTTACAAGTAGCCGCATCATAATTCTTTCCAGAACATGCTTCAACTCTTAAAACCTGCATCGGAGTAGCCTTATCAGTTACATAACTCTGAACCGCTACTATTGCTCCAGCACCTGTTGTAGCTGCTCCTTTAAGAGCTACACCCGCATCTGATGTTGCCGCGCTAAGATCAATAGATCCACCCGCTGCCAACGCAGAATAAGGATTGTACACTACAATAAATGTATCTGAAGTATTCGTAGTTTTCATGTAGTCATCATAGCTGGTCGCTGCAGTTACACTTGTGGTAGAAGTAGACTCTCCTATCATAAACAAGTTTCCTGCTCCGCCAATTGTTGATCCTACGTTTGTAACATAGACCCAATCACCTTCACGATCAGTTGTGAATGTTGCTGTGATAACTTTACCGCCGGAAGAGCCAGATGTGTTAACCGTATCATTGTCAGCATGCTGTGAATACTCGGCCAACCAAACTGCCATCGGGTTAATGCAAACTTTGATATAGTTGCATACGCCGGTTGCCGCAGATGTTGCCGCATTTGCTCCTGAATTAGATATGTGAGCGGAATAGTCATAAAGTTCCTGAGCTACTCCAACCACATTACTAAGTTCAGCGGGATTTGTATTCTGCAATGCCCAACGATATGCAGCTGTAGTGATAGCACCTTCTAAGCTTACTACCGCACCTTTAAGAATATCAGAAGTTCCGCATACCGGGCAATCTCTGATAATCGGTTCCGCTTGTGTTAAATCATAATGAAACTGCATGATTATCTCCTTGTTTTACTCCTCTCGAAGTCAGCAACAACTTTCTGCCACTTCGGTTTTTTAAAAGGGGCATACGGATGAGTGCCGGGCTGAGCTCCGGGATCTGCAAATCCAATGTCATACTGAAAAGGAGATCCGCATTTACGGCAACGATACCTCTTCCTAAACGGCGTGACATCTTCCACAAACCTTATGGCCTCAGAACTGCACACAGGACAAGTAAGCTTGCCCCTATACGCACCTTTATTGATATGTTTCTTTAATCCACCTAGTAAAATCATTTTATCCACTTCATATACTCGTCAACACTCATGTTCATGGCCGATGCAGCCTTAACCTGCTCATCTGTTGGCCTGATGACATTAGGTATCAACGGAGCAGAAGCGCCTCCGGTTCCTGAAACTCCTTGCACAAATTCTCCCGCCTTGATCTTCGCTATCAACTCATCCTTGCTGAGATTAATTAAATCGTCAGTCTTTTGACCCTTAACAAGAAAATAAGCTGCTTCAACAACTCCAGGCCTCATTCTGGCATCAATAGGAACGCCTTTAAGGTATCGCCTCACTTCCGTGCGGAAGTTACCGAAGTCCTTATATTTCGCTTCTACTTGAGCTTCCTGGTTGTCTACGCTGGCATTAGCCTTATCATAGTAATCAAAAGCCATGCGAAGTTCCGCCTGCATAGCCCTGCGCGGATCTTCTTCCCATAAATGATTTAACTCCTGCCTGGGATCAGGTTGATACTGCGGCTGTGGATATCCTGGCTGTTGCGGGTATCCGGGTTGAAAGTTCGGTTGAGAAGCATAACTAGTCCTCAACTCTTCCATCTGTGCCTTCATCTGCCGTATCTCTTCCCTTGCTTCATGCAAAGCAGATAACGGAACCATCTTGTCTCCACTTGGTTGCGCTGGTGGGACAGCGTTAGCCCCTGGTGTCGCTGGTGGCGTAGCGGATGCTGCCGGTGCGCCCGGCGCTGGCGTTTTAATTGGTTCAGGCATTAAGCCCTCCTTGTTTACGAACCGATTTCACGGTACGGTCCGATAATACCGTCTACTGTTTCCTCCCTATCAATTACATCATCAGGAAGGTTTTTAACTGATTCTAAAATCCTTATTCTCGTTTGCAACTCACCCAAATCCTGTTCGGGGCATGATTTTAACTTCTCAAGACAAGATTCTATTCTGAAATCTATTTCACCTACAATGTCTTTCCAGATAGATGTATTGTTAATCTCCTGGGCCTTCTCTAAACTCATCTTCATTACATCGCCTCCTGCGGTTGTTCTTGCGGACGCGGGCCTAAGAGTTCCTGCTTTATCTGCTCCGGCGAAGCTCCTTCAGCAAGACGTTGCTGTATAAGCATCTGTTTATTCTGGTCTAGTCCGCCTACTTGAGGCATTTGCATAGGTGTTAACAACTTGTTGATATCCTTGAAACCCATAAGCTCCGCTATCCTTTTATTAATCTCTGCCCTATTTACTGTAGGATCCTGTGCGGTTATCTCTTTAAATCTCAACAACTGTCCTATCGTAACTTCTTTATTCAACGTTTCTGATATACCAGTAGGAATAAAATAAACCTTCGCTTGTATCTCTTCAGGAGATACCCTTATCGGTTGCTGTTCACCGTTCTTTCCTGTAATCTTTATCCATTCGGCATCCGTCATAAATTGTTTCAAATTAGAGAAGTAGAACATAGCCAACTGCTGTATAAAATCTGTTTCCATCTTACGTAGTACCGGCCTAAACCGCATGCCTGCTGCACCCTGAAGTATCTGTATACCTAGTGCCGTTCTATGCTCTGAACCCACTTCAGGCATTAAATTAGCAACCGCTCCAGTAGCTTCCCTGAAATCCTGCTTGGCTAGCTGCTCCTCCTGGTAGGAAGAAGAAGTAACATCCGGGGTATCCATCCAACGGATAGATGAAACAGTATTGGAGACCTTCCGCCACATACCTGGCTTAGAAACATTAAGTTTCTTGGTGTTGATTAGAGGATCGTTACCGTCATAGAAGCCCTGCTTATTAAGAACCAAGTCAACGTTGTCAAGCCGTTGGTTCACGATTTTATTGATTCTTTCCTGCGTTGGCTTCCCAATCTGTCCTATTCCAACGCCAAACCATGATGGCTTAGGGTTCTCAAATAGCTTCACTCTGGTATATGGCGGCATCTGATGATTATACGGATTAGGTATCCCACGCAATTTAACCTCTCTATTAACCACAATTATCCAATATGGTATTGCAGATATGGTAGTTTCCTTGCCATCCTTGTCTTTTTCTGTTTCATTCCACGGGCCCCAATACTCAAGAATCTCATAAGCAGGGTTATCCGCATCATACTCTTCTTTAAGAATTGCCTGGGATTTGCTATTTAAAGCGTCAGCCAACGAAGAAACATCAAACTTAGTTTGCGTTGCCAAGCGCTTTAAAGCCTCTCTATCTATGAATCTGCGCCTAATTATAGGCAATCCGTCATCCATACGCATCTTAGCCGGGTGTGGAAACATCTCAAAGAAGTCAACAAACTTGCAATCAGGCCTTGATTCTATTGTAGCAAAGTATCTTATATCGTTCCTATATTGATACCCTTTACGGATGTACCAGCTTCCCCCTTCGGAATATGCTGTTCCCAATAAAGTATTTTGTGTCAGCATGGGTAAAGCCTCACCCTGAACGTCAGAAACCCTAAAGTGATGTTGAGTTATCCCTCGAATCCTTATACCCTGCTCTTCAGGCGCATCACCCTCTACCTGTACGTCTACAGGAGCATCAGTAGGGAATAAAGCTGTATATATACGCGGTGTTATAGTTTGTTCACCTTCAACAACTAAAGGCACATTAACAGCATTTTGCCAATCATTTCCACGCTTAGGAGGCGTATTCTTCCACATCTTGTATATCTCTTCAGCCTCATCAAACCGATCAGCATGAAACTGCTCATATCTGATAAACTCTTTTACTACATGCTCTACCATCGGGTCTTTATCTACTGCCATCATATCCTCCGTTATTCAGTAAGTTCATGGTATTTACTATCATCTATAAGGCGATTTGTCGGATACTTAGTATATGTACCCTCATATTCTACCTCTGGCTCGTCCTGCGATTCCGGAGAAATATACCTCGGACCAGCATTATATATATATCTTATACAATCCATCGTATGATCATCCTTCTTTCTAGGTGATTCTTTCAGGTCATAGTAGTCCTGGTGATTATGGCGTTCTGCATAGGTGTAATGCTGAAACTCATATACAACCCTTCTGCAGGTACGAAAGATGCGTAATTGGGGCATTTCTGTGCGAATTTGAGGCATATAGCGAGGCTTCAGAGCCGCCTTTATACGGCTTCTGCCCAAGTCAGGATCATTGTTAGCATTTGTACAATAAATCCCGTACTTCATAAATTCCTTACGAATGTTAAATCCACCCATCAATTCGTTGTCTGCATCAAGCGCCGGGTCTATAAACCTGAAGGTTGGCTTGAGCTCCCCTTCTTGCACGTGTATGGCATGGCAAATCTGCTCTACCGTCATGTCTCCAATCCACAACTCATCATAGATATAATGATTGTCATGCGGATCTACGGCGAGCCATACGCATGCAGTGGGGATTCTAGGGTGTGTATCTAGACAAAAGTACCGTGTCCAGTTCTCTTTGATCTGGAACGGTTCTATCAGATGTATATTTGAATCAAACTCTTTATAGATTAAACCTGATAAATGCATGAATCTACCATGCAATCTAGCTTCTTTCTCCTCTTCCGTAAGGTTCTTTTCAAACTCTGCTATGGCTTTAGGGTCTAAATGCTTGTTCTCCCGAATGTCCATAGTAACGGCAAAGATACGTTTAGCATCAGATTTAGTATATATTTCATCATAAATCCAAGGCTGGGTTAGGGGGGTCAGAGTGAGCCAGTTCCGGCCTCTAAAGTCTACTAATCCACGTAACGTGGCAATATATTTATCTCGGGGCGGCGGTTCATCAAACCAAGCTATATGCCCCTTCCAGCCTTCAAATTGTTCAGTATTCTGTTCATGAGTGAGGATATCGAAGACAGAACCGTTCTTTAATGTCCATTTAACGGGGATGCCTATAGGATTGCGGAATTTCTTTGCTACAAGGCTTGAATCAAGCCATTCTTCAAGGAGGGGGATGATAACTTCGCCAACGCCTTTCTGGAAGTCTTTAGCAATAATACGACCCCTTATCGGGCCTTTATAGCGTTGGGCTTCAGGATACCATTTGGGATAGATACCTGTAGCGTGGAATAAGAACTCTGTGCCGCCTGCCGTAGTCTTCCCGGAACGGTTACCGCCGAATAATGCGCGCGTAGGTACAGGAGACTTATGAAAAAGCTCTGTTTTCTCAAGCGGCTGATAATAAAGCAATCGCCTACTCTTCCGGTACTGTATCTCCTGATTCAGTAATTCCAGGTATTTCTCCTGGTTCTCCCGGCTCAAAAGTTGGAAATCGTCCTGTGAGAGATGCATTTCTGGCAATCGCACTAAGTCTGGTAAACTCATGCCGTAACTCCTCGGCCGTTAAGCCTTTAGAGACGCTAAATGAACTTATCTCAACGTTTGGCGTTGACTTAGCTAAACTGTTCATGATACGGGTAATTTCATCTGTAACACTTTTAGAAGGCTTCATTTGCTTTAATTCACGTAATCTGTCGTTTAAAGCATACATTGCCAACTTCTTACAATCTTTAGTTATGTCTCGAGTCTGAGCAACTGTGCGTTGGGTTATCTTTGCCACCTCTTCTTTGAATAAAGCGGCGGTTTCACCCATCTTTTGAATGTTTCCTTCAAAGAGCTTATACATATCGGATTCACCGAATCCGCAGGCTTTAGCTATTTCTTTGATAGAAAGCAAGCCTTCTTCAAATAATTCCAACGCTTTATAGTGTTTAGCCGATAATGTTGATTTATGTTTTGCCATAAAAAAAGAAAAGAGAGCCCTTTAACAAGACTCTCTTTATAAGTTCCTCGATTGTATACGTTTTCAATACAAGATATATACTATTAATTTATAAATGTCAAGTAAATCTTAAAATTTTGGAGGGGGGAATATATAGACGTGGGGGTCACAGCGCGGACCTGGGCACTATAAAAAACCCACTACCCCCCCCTAAGCGTTGGAGACACACCGTTGGAATACACCAGACACCTTGCCTGCCGCCTTATACACGCCAGCCAATTCACTACTTGCGTTCCTGTAGCAAGAACTTCTTGTCTTGCTTATCACTAGCAATCAATTACAGGGAGTAATTGGTTGTTATAACAGAACAGCAGGACAAGGGGGACATATGGAGAAACAGAAACAGGAACGCAGTGGTGAATTGGTAATGCTATTGTCGGAGAGGACAAGCAAGGCAGGCAGGGTATACTACAATGTTATGAAGCTGGTTGACGGCAAGATGAAAGCCTGCACACACAAGGGCAAAGACATCAAAGGGCACCCGTACAAGAACGATAAATCACAAGGTATAGTGTTAATCGCACACGATAACACGCAATATGATTTCGGTAAGGTTGAGTTATAACTTACCAATAGCCCACTGGGTAGAGATACTCAGTGGGTTTTTTTTATTATCATATAGCAAATGTTCAACAAACCTTACACCAGTACAGTCCGCTTGCCGCTCACCGTCCGCTTCTTTGCTTGCCGCCTTATTCCAACAGCAAGCCGCTTTGTGCGCTTGCCTTTTACTAACATTCGCCTAAACAGGAGATATATATGAAGTACTTTATGGAAGAAGATGAAAACACTGGGGCTCGATTATTTCCGAGTGACGGGCCTAGCCACAGGTTTGATGATAGCAAGATTAGTACTATTAGGATAGAAAAACACGAACAGGAGCGTATCGGCTCAAGTGATAATATTGCTAATATAATAGCCAAAATGAATAGCGTTGGATTAAGAAAAGAAGCATTGGATGTATTAGCTGTATCAAATGCCTTGCCTAATAATGGTTACTGGGATGATATCAATGATAAGTTACTAGACGAAGTAAGGAGGCTTGAAGAAAATGAATAAACCAATAGTTACATTAGAAGGCGTAACATACTTTATTGATAAACGATTAGGCGAGTTACGCCAGGTAGATGATCCGCATAATGTAATATCACTTGAGGATTATTATGATTACTTATGGGAAACCAAGGAGGATGACCGATGAAAGGACTATGGTGGTGCATACTTATAGTTATTGTAATTTTCTGGTGTCAAGCTGTTAATTCAAGACTAGATAGGCTGGAACGAATAGTAACACATTTTGTTTTCTCAAGATAAGGAGGATTGTATGAGCAAGAAAGAGAAAGGACTATTTTCTCAAGATAAGGAGGATTGTATGAGCAAGAAAGAGATCAAGAAACAATTAGAACAGTTGAAAGAACGCGTTGAATTGCAATCAATCAAGCGGTGCATACAGGAAGTAATAAAGATAGCAAAGAAGCAGTAAAATAACCTATTGACAGGAGTAAAATAACTATGTATAATTGCTCATGCTGCGGTAGAAGAATTGCAACAAAAGAAGGCGGAGTAATACGCGGGCTTAGAATAATATGTAACTGGTGCTATAAGTTAGCTCAAAGGAGGTGAACTATGAGTGAAATGAAAGCCTTGTATACCAAGATACAAGAGCTATGCGAAACATGTTCTTCCGAGGGAATTTGCGGGTGGAGCGAATATGGTTGTGAAGGGTGCAGAATGAAGATAAAACACGGGGAGCAATGGGTAACGGTTGACCCAGTGAAAAAAAGAATACTAAGCGTTACCAAAGGCCAAGGGAAGAAGGAGTTTGAGTATGTATAAAGTTTATATCAAATATATAGACAACGCTAAACTATATGAGCAAAGAGTTGAGAAAGACACAGTCCAGGAGTTGTTATCGTTCCTGGAAGCATTCAACGAACCATTCATTATACTTTTAGAGTGCATGATAACGCTAAAAACGGAGGGAGTATGAAGATATCTAACGCATTTAAAAAGACAACCAAGAAAGGCCATACAGTATACAGGATCATGCTTGATACCAGCGAGATATTAAACATGTTAGAACAGAACAAGCCGGTAATAGGAATTGATATCATGACTGCCAACGGATTAGTTAAGACTATCTCGGGTAAAAGCAAGAAAGGTTATTCATGGGAAGCGTTAACATATTATATTTGGAGTAAAGAGAAAACTCCGGTGAACGAAAAGATACCAGGCAAATAACCAAAGTATATGACTACAAAACAGAAAAGGAGATAAAATGAATACAAAAACAGAATTAATGAATACAAAAACAGAATTAATGACTTTACCGGTTAATATCAACGCTAAACTTACTGCAGATGTAAAGAAAAATCTGGCTCAAATGATAGAAAATATCTACCGTGACAAACAAAGCGTTTTTCATGCCATTGCCCAGGAAGAAAAAAGGAAAATCATTGAAGCCTATAAAAAATCTGTTAATTTCGATAAGCTTAAAAAAATAATAGATAAACTTGAAGTACAACAAGCTAATCTTCTCAAAGAAAAAGAGACGAAACTACAAGAAATGCGAAATCTGGGATTGCAGTATAACGGAGAAATAGGAGAAACATCCATTTATGATGAAGGCCGCCAAATGTGGATCAAAGTACCGGAAGTTGCTGAATTAAAAACCAAGATAAGTGCAATAGAAGCCAACGGACCTTCTAATCAATACAAAAACAAGTTACTTACCCGGTTATATCTATCGACAACAATAGGCGAAGCCAACAGCGTTATGAGAGAAGTGGTAGGCAATGGTATTATACCTATGGTTAATGTTAACAAATTAACATACACAAAGGAGTAATTATGAAGTTTGCTGTAATCAGCAGATATTATGACAAGAATGACACAATTACAGCAGAAGCTCTACAGGCTGAGTCTTCGGACTCGGCCTGGGAGTACTGCGAATCTCTTATTTGCGGAAGCATGGATATCTGGTTAATAGAATATAGCGCATTACAACGCTTTATGGAGGTACTAAAAGATGCTAACAGAAAATTGTCCAAGATGCGGTTGTTACATAGTGAACGACTTGTTCGAGGACGAGATGGTATATTGGTGCCCTGCCTGCGGAAACGATGTAACAAACGAAGTATTAAACGACATGCAAGAAGAAGAAAGACTAATCGAATACGCTAAACAGGAAACAAAATAAGGAGTATGGCGGTGCTGAATGGATAAGAATAAAAATTCTTTGGTTGACGCTTTAGACTTAGACGAGAAGCATGCAAAAGAAAAACGGAAAAGGGATTACGAAGATTTAATGGCTGATTTAATGGAGG
>Ga0172375_10007691_pt1 | contig 14693 bp, 13 predicted proteins | sample LakKiv1m_FD_114537 | JGI IMG/M metagenome (GOLD analysis project Ga0172375, IMG submission 114537) | Freshwater microbial communities from Kabuno Bay, South-Kivu, Congo - kab_092012_11.1m | ecosystem: Environmental > Aquatic > Freshwater > Lake | place: Democratic Republic of the Congo... | reverse complement strand
TGATGCAACAGTAAAAATGTTATAAATTAATTTCATTTTTATTTTTTTTCAAAAATAATAATTTTTCTTAGTAAGGTATTGTAAAAATAAATTCGCTACCTATATTAATTTTACTTTCAGCCCAAATACAACCCTTATGTGCCTCAATAATTTTTCTTGAAATCACTAATCCTAATCCTGTACTTTTTTCACCACCGGTGGGCTTCGAAGATGTTTTAGAAAATGGTTTAAATAGATTTTTTATTTCTGTTTCAACTATTCCTTGTCCATAATCTTTAATTTTTGTTACAACAATATTGTTGTTTATTATTATTGAAATATCAATTTTACTATGTTTTGAGCTAAATTTTATTGCATTACTAATTATATTGTTGATAACCTGTTCTATTTTATCTTTATCAAATAAAATATTTAATTGTTGCACAATTGAGAAGAAATTTATTTTTATATCTTTATTTTCGGCAATTATTTGGTTGTATTCTATAACTTTTTTTAGGAAAGGAATATAGTCTAATTCTTTTAATTTAATTTTAAGTTCACCCGATTCAATTATTGAGTAATCAAGTAAATCGTTTAGTAGCTCTAACGAAAACTTGCTCGAGTTTTTAATAATATTGAGATAATTTATTTTTTTATCAGAGTCTAAATTTTCAAATGAATTGATAATATAGTCAGCATAAGAATAAATTACAGTAAGCGGGTTTCTTATATCGTGTGCTGCAATTTGCATAAATTCGTTTTTTAGCTTTAATAAATGTGAAAGCTCTATTTTTTGTTCTTCAAGCTCTGTAACATCATCAATAACAACTAATAAAACCATTTCATTATTTAAAATTAAAGGTTTATTAACAAATTGAAAATATTTTTTAACGAATTTATTCCCTATTTTAAAATTCCTTACCAGACTACTTTTGGTTAGAGTGTTTGTAACAAAACTCAAAATGAAATTATCCCTGAATTCACATTTTTTACATTCAGCAGTAGAACCACATTGGTACCCACTATTTATAATAAATTCGCACCCTATTGCGTTACCACAGCTCTGATTAATTATATTTGACTCTTCTGTTTGAAAAATAGACTTAAAACTTTTGTTGAAATATAAAATATTATGGCTTTTGTTTATTATAAATACAGCCGATGGCAATTCGTTTAATATTTCAAACAAATCAGTATTATTCATTTGTTATAACATTTTATTTTTAATAAACTTGCCATCATTTATTTTGTAAATACAATATTCACAATCAATACTTCCATTTAATATATTGTATTTATGTTCGGGTTTTAAACCTATTAATTTTGAATTTTTATCTTTTATTGAAAGAACACAAATTATTGAATTCACATAATTATGTTTTAATTGTGTGCCTATGTTTCTATAAAATTTTGGAATATCATCATCAACATTCAACCTTTCGCCATAAGGTGGATTAAATACAACAAAACCATTAGTATTCGGTAAAAAATTAAAAAAATCGTTACAATTAAGTTCAATATTTTTATCGAAACCCGCATTTAGTACATTTAATTTAGCAAAATTTAGAACTTTACTATTTATATCTATACCTGTTATTTTGCAATCTAATTTCCTAATATTCGAATCCGATTTTTCTTTCACAAAAATCCAATCGTTGCTTTTAAACGTTTTCCAGTTAAAAAAAGAATAATTTTTTCTATTAAAACCAGCCGGTGTATTTGAAGCTATATATGCAGCTTCTATCAGAATTGTTGCTGAACCACACATTGGGTCGGTTAACGAAGTTTTAAAGTCCCAACCAGATTTATAAATTAAAAAGGCAGCTAATATTTCATTTAATGGAGCGTCGCCGGTTTGTTTGCGATAACCTCTTTGATTTAACGGTTTACCGGAGCTATCAAGCGATACAATTACTTTATTATTTATTATATGAACATTAATTAATATATCAGGGTTGTCTTTATTTACCGATGGTCTTAAATCGTATATTTTTCGAAAATGGTCCGCAATGGCATCTTTCGATTTAAGAGCAACAAAGCCGGAATGTTCAAAAGCATCTGAATTAACAGTAGCATCAATAGCAAAAGTGTTTTTTATTGTAAAATATTTCTCAAATGGAATGTTATAAATATTGCTATATAATTCGTCTGTATTATTTGCTACAAATTCCGAAATAGGCATTAATATTCTGATTGCTGTACGTAGGTTATAATTGGCAAAATACAAATCGCTGTAACTTCCTGTAAACGAGACAGCTCTTCTAAGAATTTTTATGTTTTGTAAATTGTGCTTTTTCATTTCATCAGCCAAAACCTGCTCTAATCCTGAAAAAGTCTTTGCTATAAATTTCATTTAATATTTTTCCTTATTTTTTTTGTGATTTTTACAACCAAGTGTTTACCACACTTTTCACAAAGTTCCGATATAATTCCGTCGCTTAGTTCTTTGTATCTATATTCAGAATTATCTTTATTGGTACCAAAAACATAATCGCCAAAATTTCTGTTATTCGATATTTTTTCTTCTTTGTTCACATATATTTCACCTTCAGATACTATTATATTTTGCTCTTTGTTATATAAAATATATTTTGCATTAACACTACAATTACTTTTCTCAAAAGACTTTCCGTTATATTGAGACTTTTCGTCGTTAATTGTTTCTGAACTAGTACTTTCACTTGGTTCTAATTTCGTAATTTTTAAAACAAAATCATAATTATCATTTTTATTATTTGTAATTAAAATATTATAATATTGAGACTCTGAATTTATTCCATTAATAAATGCATTTGAATAATTATTACTGTCATTTTCATTAATATATTTTGAACCAAAATGATTATAGATTTTGGTTTCAAATTTATTATCAAAATACAATGCCTTGCTTTCTTTTAAAGGTTTTGTAATATAGCATGAGCTAAGTGTAAGAAGTAACAATATGTAAAATATATGTTTCAAAACTTAATTTATTTCTACAAAAATATACTTATAATTACAAATTTGTATTAAAAGACGGTTATTTTCAAATTTATTACCAAAAAAAGAATAAAACGGGATGTTATTAATTAGTAAATGTTCTGTTTTTATTGTACCAACATTAATTATTTGTATATCGGGGTAGTATATTTGATTTACTCCTGAATTTAAAAATTTTAGGACCAAATTATTTGTTTTTTTCTTTTGTGTTGTTATAACATTTGAATTTTTATCGATATATTTTATAGTTTGAATTAATGAATCATTAAAAAAATTATACGAAATATTAATAATTTGGCTTGCATCAGAAACCTTTATTTCAGATAAATTAAACAACGAATCGTAATTGTAATTATAATCGTTTGTAATGTAATATTCGCTTCTAGATTGATTGTTGTTATAAAAATTCCATTGATACATTTCTGTATAACCATTTTTATTGTATGTTGCGGTGTGAACAATATATTTGTAATTTGAAACAGAATATCCTTTAAATAGCGTAGAGTCTATTTTTTCGTAACAAATTATAGAATTAATGTTGTTGTTTTTAATAAACGAATAATTAATTAATTCAGCATCTTTATTTTGTATAAATTCCTGGATATTATTTTGAGAATAACATTGTTGACTTAAAAATAATACAACAAAAAGTAAAAAATTATTTTTTGTTTTGATGTTGAATTTTATCTGAATCGTTTTTATGTATAATTCTGATTGAATCTCGCTCTTCAATTATCTTAACAACAGGGTCGTGTTCTTCAATTATAACTGGTTTAACATTTTTATTACACGAAAAAATAATAAATAGTGAAAATATAAAAAACAAAATAAAATGTTTATTCATTGCCATATTTTTCTTCAGCATCGTTAAGTGCTTTTTCTTTACTTTTTTTGCCATCGTTAGAATTGTTTGTTCCTGTTCTTAAAAGTACGCCTTCTAAGTGGAATCCGGGAGTTTTAATGCCTCTTTCGTCTTTATTATTGGTAAAATATATTTTACCTTGAGGATGAATTGTAATTCCCATATCGGGGTCAAACAAAGCAGTATCGGCAGTATCTTTAGCCAAATAAATAGAGAAATTAGAGAATCCCCACTTTTTGAATTTCCACATAAAATCGTAAGATTCAATTTCGTTTTTATCATCTGATTTATAAACAACCACATCGGCTTTTGTTACGTCGTTTACTTCTAAAAGCACAACTGTAGCATCGCCTGGGTTCATCATTTCGATTACTGTTTGGGCTTTAATAAAACCTGAAAAAAACAAAACAAATAATAATATTAAAATTATATTTTTCATTTTTTTTTTAATTGATTGTTATACAAATTTAATTATAAAATCAAAAATAAAAAAAAAATTAATTGCAACTACAAGTACCATCTTTTTTATTGCATTTTTTTTTCTTCTTTAATGAATTATATGACAGTAAAATAGCAATTATTAAGCAAGTTGCAATAATTATATAAGTAATTACATCAAAAATCATAAATAATATATTTTACCAAAAAATTGAATTAAAAACGCCAAAATCCATGCCAAGCTTGTTGAATAAAAGATAGTAAAGACAGACCATTTCCACGAGCCGGTTTCTTTTTTTATTGCAGCAATTACTGCTATGCAAGGGAAATATACCAAAATAAAAATTAAATACGAAAATGCAGTAATAGGGTTAAATAAAGCGACTCTTGAGTTTGTATTTTGTTTAGCTTCTTTTAATTTATTAATCAGATTATTATTCGCCAAATCTGATTCGTTTTTTGTTTGAAACAACACGCCTAAAGTACTTACAACAATTTCTTTTCCCGAAATTCCTGCCAACAAACTAACGCTCATTCGCCAGTCGAAGCCGAGAGGGCTCATTACAGGTTCAACAAATTTTCCAATTTTACCAATATACGAGTTTTCTAATTGTTCAGAGTTTTGAGTGTAATTTTTATTGATGTTATTTTTTAGGGGTTCAACATTCCTCGGAAAATATCCCAAGGCCCAAATCAAAATTGATGCGATTAAAATAATTCCTGACATTTTACGTAAGTACTGCGTTGCCTTATTCCACATGTGTTTTGTAATATTTTTTATTGTGGGCATTCTATATGGTGGTAGTTCCATTACAAAAGGCACATCGGTAGCTTTAAAAATTGTTTTTTTAAATATTATTGCAACAAGTGATGCAATAACAATCCCAATTATGTATATCAAAAAAAGAACATTACCTGCATGGTTTGGGAATACAGCTCCAATAATTAAAATATAAACTGGTAAGCGTGCACTGCACGACATAAACGGATTAATAAGAATTGTTAATATTCTGTCGTTTCTGCTTTCGATAGTTCTTGTTGCCATTATTGCCGGTACATTGCAACCAAAACCCATAATTAGCGGAATAAACGATTTGCCATGTAAACCAATTTTGTGCATTATTTTATCAACAATAAAAGCTGCCCTTGCTAAGTAACCAGTGTCTTCCATCAGTGAAATAAAGAAAAACAATAATAAAATGTTAGGTAAAAAAACTATTACTCCGCCTACACCGTGAATAATTCCGTCAATTAATAAATCTTTAAATGAACTATTAGGCAAATTGTTATTTAAAATTATTGAAATCTGGTTTACAAACATATCTATCCATTTCATAGGGAATTTGCCTAATGTGAATGTTGTTTGGAACATTACCCACATAAAAAAAATAAATATCGGAAAACCAAATAATTTATGAGTTATAAAAGAATCAATAATTTTAGATTTTGTAATACTTTTATGAGGTGCTTCTTTATAAGTTTCTTTTAATGCACCTGCAATAAAGCCATATTTAGCATCGGTAATAAGAGTTTCAGAATCTTCAAGTAAATTTTTTTCTAATATTTCTATTTGTTTAGATGTTACTTTACTAATTTCATCGAAGTTACTGCTGTTCTTTATTAAATTTTCGATTGCTTTGTCTTTCTCTATTAGTTTAATTGCAATAAAACGTGATGAAAATTTATCGGTAATACTTTTATTAATTTTTATTTTTTCTTGTATTGCCTTTATTGATTGTTCAATGTTTTCACCATAATTTATATGAACATGCCTAAATGTTTTCGATTGGTCCTCATAAAGTTCTATTACTTTATTAAATAAATTAAAAATTCCTCGACCACGCGAGCTAACTGTAGGGGCAAACGGAAAGCCAATCATAGCTCCAATTTTTTCGAAATTAAATTTATCGCCTTTTTTTTCTAATTCGTCATACATATTTAAAGCAACAACTGCTTTAATATCCATATCAATTAGCTGGGTTGTTAAAAAAAGATTCCTTTCAATATTTGAGCTGTCAACTACATTAATAACAATATCCGGAACTTCATTCAATATATAATTTCTTACGTATAACTCTTCGGGCGAGTATGCCGATAGTGAATAAGTACCCGGTAAATCAATAATGTTAATATTATAATCTTTATATTTAAATATTGCCGATTTGGCATCAATTGTTACTCCGCTATAATTTCCAACGTGCTCGTGCGAATTTGATGCATGGTTAAATAAAGTTGTTTTTCCACAATTGGGATTTCCAATCAATACAACATTAATATTTTTTTCGATAGCTTTCGCATTATTTAATAATATTTCTTCGGATGTTTGATTATTTAATTGTGGGGTTGTTGTTATAACAGATTCTGCTTCAGATACAATTTCAATTAAAGAAGCTTCAGAATTTCTTAGCGAAATTTCGTAACCCATTATTTCATAAACTACAGGATCGTTTAAAGGTGCTTTTTTTATTAACTTAATAATTTTTCCTTTAACAAAACCCATTTCTGTTATTCGTTTTCTAAACGCTCCACGCCCTTTAATTTTAACTATTACAGCTTTTTCGTTTATGTTTAATTCAGATAATATCATTATTTAGATTAAATAAACACAAAATTAATTTATATTTTTATTTTTTCTTTATATTTAATTATTTTTTGCCAAAATTATTAACTTTGTCTAAATGAATGATGAAAATATAAATAATAAAATATTCAACTTAATTGGCGAAAAACCTGATAAGCTTGCAATAATTGATCAAAACATACCTATAAAAATTCAAATAGAATATTTCGATTTTGCAGGAACCATAAGGAAAGAAAAAATTTCTATTAATGTAAAAGAAGGAAACGAAATATTACAAAATAAAAAGTCTTCATTAAAGTTAAAAAAAGAAATTTTATCGAAATTAGCTACTATTGAGGAACCAGAGGCGTATAGGGCTATCGAAAAATACGTCAATAATCCTGATAAAAAAATTATTAACTGGGCAAAATTAGCTTTATTCGAAAGCAAAATGCTTCTCGAAAGCTCAATTTTAAATCAAAACCATGTATTAATTTCATCTGGATTAGGCGGAAAAAATGATATGTTAAGATACTACATTGTTATTTTTACAAAAAAAGATAAAGAATTTAACAAATTGTACAAAAAGATTGTTCGTAACGAGTTTGACGATTTTATTATAAAACAAAATTGTGAAATAGAAAAAATAAAATTCGAAAAAACTTACGTTTCTTTCTTTTGCTTAATACCACTTAATATTAACATTAAAGAAATTTTTGCAAAAGCAATTTTTGAGTGTAATCAATATGGTAATTTTCTAATTGAGCACTTTGTTGTAACAAATGTAAAAAAATTAACCATAAAAGAAATTAACGACTTTATAAATAAATATAATTTGTATTCCGATGACGAAAATAATTAATGCAGCAATTCAGGTTTTACCAAACAGTAATAAAAAACATCCTTACGATATAGTAGATAAAGCAATTGAAGAAATTATCAAATCAGGATTAAAATATAAAGTTTGTCCTTTCGAAACAGTTGTCGAAGGTGAACTTAATGTTGTATTAGCATTAATTGAAAAAATTCATCAAGTATGTTATAACAACGATACTGAAACAATGATGACTTACATTAAAATTCAAAGTGCTAAAGACAAAAATGTTTCGATAGACGATAAGATGAATAAATATCAGTAATTTAAATCGGTAACAACTATTACTTTTTTATACACACAATCTTTTTCTGTTTTAATTTTAATTATATAACAACCTTTTTTTAGTGTATTATTAAAATCAGAAAAATTAAAACTGTTTGACCCATTAACTAAAAAAAAGTTATTTGAAGTAATTAATTTTCCATTTAATTCAAAAATGTTTATTTCAGCATATTTTTCAGTTACTGAAAAAATATTTATTACCGATTGCTTTGTAATAGGGTTAGGGAAGATACTTATAAATTGATTGTTGTACAAATTGTTATTTATTTCGGTTGGGTAAGTATCGTAATTTAACGACCATCCTGATGCAGTATTATTGGTATTAGTAATAAATCTTAAACAAGCTATAGGGGCATTTATGACAATTGGTGAAGTAGGTGGGTTTGCCATATTTAGTACTGCTACAGAGTTTGAGGGCGTAAAATTATTTTTAAAAATCCTTAAATAATCAACAGCATTTGTATCTAAATTAAACTCTGTAAAATTTAATACAATAGAGCCGGCATTATTAGGTTTTATAACCCATCTGCAACTCGAATTATTGTTGTAGTCGCATGGCCCACTTCCATCTGAAATTACACCATTTAAATCGTATATAGTATCTAAAAAACAGTAATTTACAAAATAACTCGCTTTAAATCCGGCTTCTTCTATCAAGCTGTCGCTTAAAAATTTCACAAACATTTTATTCGAAGTTGAATTAACATTTGTTGGATTAGCATCAAGCGAAATTACAGGTGGGTTTGAGCTATTAAAATTTTCTATTACAGGTGCATTTTCATTTGTTCCATCGTAAACAATAACACTATCACCATTTGATATGTTGAACTCATCGAACTGAAGTTTTATTTTACTTCCGCAATCGGGTAAAATGAGCCAGTTGCAATTTGAATTGTTTTGGTAATTATTATTACTGCTTCCGTCTGTGAATGTACCATTTAAAGTGTTATAAACATTATTTATTGTACAATAATTAGGGTATGTGTAGTTAATTGTATCGGGATATATATCTACTACTAATTCTTGTAACAAATTAAAATTTGCACCAGCTGGATTTAACTGGTCGAGATAAAAATAGCCATCGTTAGAGCCACCCCAGCCCCAGTTAAAATGGAAAAATGTGTTTGACTGATAACCATCACAAACAAATGCATGTCCCGATGTAAATGTAGTGTCTTCCCATCCGGCATAATACAAAGGTTTTTTGTTATCAAGGTTTGAGATTACAAGACTATCCCAATTTAAAGTTGTACTATCTCTAAATATGTATCTTGTTTGTTGGCAATATTTAAAAAAAGTCTTTAAGCAATATGCTGCGTGATGATTCCACATGCCCGAGCCGTTTGGACCATAATCCATATCGACCGAAACTCCAATATGAAATAATAATTTAGCTACTTCCGGTTCGTAAAAGGTTAATTTATTTACCATCGCGTTAAAGTCATAGGTTGAGCTCTGAAAATCAGCATTAATATTACCATATACAGGATGTATGTATGAATAAGAGCCAACACCATTTATTGGCCAACGGTAATAATTCATAATCTGTCCGATTGCAGTGGCAACGCAACCAGTGTATGCATGTCCATCTGGTCCCCCGGCATCAGATGGGCATTGGCTATTATAATATTTATCTTGATTCCACTGAGAAGTAAGGAGAGGAGCAACTGATTTGCTTTTTTCGTTGTTAATAAAATATAACTTCGACCAAGCTTGTTTTATAGTACTATTTGTTTTTTTATTTTCAATTATAGCATTGTTAATTTGAATTTTATATTGGTTTAACCAATAATTAAAATTTTTATTTGTGTTATCATTATTGAAGCTATTAAATAATGAATACCCTAATATAGGGTAAGTATTTTTTTGCCGCGATATAATAACAAAACCTTCTGTCGAAAAATTAAAAATACTAATTAATGGCACGTTATTACTATTGTTGAAAGTATATTCATCAACAATTATTGCTTTTTTTACATCTTTATTTTGCGACAGATAAAAATTATTTGCAAAAATTTTAGCTGAATCTATGTTTACAACTTGCGAAAAGCAAAAATTTATTATAACAAAGTACAAGAAAGCTGTTATTAAAATAATTTTTGCAAACATTTTTTATTTCTTTAGAATTTTTTTAATAAGTCTTTTACTGCATCTTTATGAACTGTAAAATTCATCATTTTTAGTTTAACAAAATCGTTTCTAAAAAAATAATAACCAAATTCTTTTGCATTTGGGTCATTATTTCTTGAGCCGGCACCTGAATCTTTTATAATATACCATCTTTCACCTTTAAAATCGGCATATCCTACTAAGTGAACGCCGTGGTCGTCGGTTGTAGTTTGATTTGAAAATCTAAATTGTCTTGCTTCATCATTTATATAATTTGAAGGTATATCAAATGAATGAATTATGGCACACTGAGAATCACTATCGAAGCCGGCTTCCGATACATCGCCACCAATTGCAACCGTAAAACCATTTTCAATACATTTATTTAATACACTCATATACTCATCAAGTGGTATGTTATAATAATCTTTACTTTTCCACCAATTATCAGGAACATCGTATAATACTTTTTTATAATATGGTTCTTGCATTATTGAGAGTATATCTACATAATCGTCTGGAATGATTTTTAAAACATCTGATAAATATTGTTTTGGAGTTAATTTTTTCCCACTTACGTTAACATCAGTAGGAGGAGTTCCTAGATGGTAGTTTAAAATCGATTTTATTGTTGCAATAACTTGCTCTTCGTTCCATTCGTTATTATCTTTTACACTGTTTAAGTATTTTCGCATTTCTTCCATCATTTTATCATGTGAATGATATTTTCTGCCACCAACAAGTCCTGTGTACGACTCAATAGGTAAAGCACCATACTGTTTAAAAATTCTGGTAACAGCATTTGCTTCGCTACCTTCGTCAAATAATGAGTTCCCACGTGTTTCTACAAATCGTTTTGCTTTTTCTACATATTCCCAGTAAACTATATAAAGCTCACTAAGTTTTACTTGTTGCTTTGTTAACCTGTAAGTCTCTGATTCAAAATATGAAATTGTTGAAAATGCCCAACAAGTACCTGCATTTCCTTGCGAAAGAGGTTTGTTATGCCAGTAAGTTTTATATAACGAAAATTTATTAGGTAATTCTTTAGTGCCAAAATCAATTTTAAATCTTCTATATATATTTGGTTCGTCAAGCGATTCTTCAACATCTTTAATATCTTTCATAATTACATTCTGATAGAAACCTGCTTTCGAAGGTTTAAAAGCTGCTTTATCTTTATTGTCTTGAGCTTTCAGTAATGTTACTGATGTTATAACAAATACAAAAAATATTATTTTTTTCATGTTTTTAAATTTTAATAACTTGATTAAATTAACTATCCTTTTATATTATACATTTATTAATATTTCGTTATAAAATATTTTCACTAAATTAAATAATTTTTTAATTAATTTCAAATACTTCGCCGTCAAAAGCTAAATATGTTTCTTTAAAAATAGATTTTGCTTCGTTATGTAGTTTGCTTAAGTTTTTATAACGTGCAGAAAAGTGACCAATAATTAATTTATTTACATTTGCCTTTAAAGCAACTTCTGCGGCTTGTTTTGAAGTAGAATGATTTGTGCTTTTAGCTCTATCTTTATGTTCTTCACAAAATGTTGCTTCGTGATAAAGTACATTAACATTCTTTAAATATTCTATATATTGCTCAGAAAATAATGTGTCAGAACAATATGCATAAGATGCACAATTTTTTAAAGGCAATGTAAGTTCAGCATTTGGTATAATATTGCTTTCATTTATAATCAAATCATTTCCATTTTTAATATCATTAATTTGTTCAACATTTAATTTATATTTGCTAATTACTTCTTTTTTAATATTTAACTTGTTATGAGTTTCTCTTAAAATAAAACCACATGTAGGAACTCGGTGGTTTAAAGGGAATGAGTATACTTCAACATTTTTATCATTAAATATTAAATTATATCCGTTAGCGTTTAAATCGTGAAAAACAATTTTAAAACTGAGCTCTTCGTTAAAAGTATTAAGTGTTTTGTTAATAATTGATTTTAATTCTTTAAACGAAAAAATATGTAAGTCATTTTTTCGACCAAGCATCTGAAATGTAGATATTAAGCCAAATATTCCAAAATAATGGTCACCGTGCAAATGGCTTATAAAAATATGATTTAACTTATTAAAACGTAATTTAAGTTGTCTGAACCGAATTTGAGTAGCTTCGCCACAATCAATTAAAAACAAATGCTCATGTACATTTAGAACATGAGCACTTGTAAATCGTTCAGATGTAGGCATTGCAGAATTGCTGCCTAATATTGTTAAAGTAACAGGCACAAAGCAATAAATTGCTATTTCCCTATTAATTCAACAGCTTTATCAAGCGTGTACGAAATATTTAAAACAGTATCAAGCTGCGAAATTGTTATTAGCCTTTCAACAGCAGGTTGTAACCCTGTTAAAACAAACGTACCATTAGCATTCTTGCAAAGTCTGTTTGCTACAAGAATAGCACTAAGTCCACTCGAATCGCAATAGCGACAGCTGTTGAGGTCGAGGATAATATTTTTTTCACCGTTTCCCGAAACAAGAACTAATTCTGATTTAAGGGCGGGAGCAATATGTGTATCCAGCTTCTCAACCATTACCTTAACTAAGGTATAATTTTCTTTTTTTTCTATATTAAATTCCATCGTATAAAAATAATATTATTTTTAATAATAAAAGGAATTACTCATTATTTTTTTCTTTATTTTTTAATTCTTTTTCAGAATTTTCCATTTTATCTTTCAATTCAGCCAATCCGATAACATCTCCAAGAGTTGTAATTTCTGCTTTTGGCATTGATGATTCCTGTTTTGTCTTTTTAGATTTTCTTTTTGCTGAATTTTCTTCTTTTTGAACATCTTCAAAAACTTTTGTATGGGATAAAATAATTTTTTTACCTTCTTTTGAGAAATCAACAACTTTAAATTCTAATTTTTCATCAGAGACTGCCATGTTTCCATCAGCTTTAACTAAATTTTTAGGAGTTACAAAACCCTCTACACCGTATGGTAAAGCAACTGTAGCACCTTTATCGCTTAACAAAATAATTGTACCTTCGTGAATTGAATCTATTTTAAATATAGTTTCGAATACGTCCCATGGATTTTCTTCTAATTGTTTATGTCCTAAGCTTAATCGACGATTATCTTTATCAATTTCTAAAACTACAATTTCGATTTTATCACCAATGGTGCAGAATTCAGCAGGGTGTTTAATTTTCTTAGTCCACGATAAATCTGAAATATGAATTAAACCATCAATACCTTCTTCAAGTTCAACAAATACACCAAAGTTTGTAAAATTGCGAACTATACCACTATGCTTGCTGTTTAAACTATATTTCGATTCAATTTCTGCCCATGGATCCGGTTTTAATTGTTTAATACCAAGCGACATTTTTCTTTCTTCGCGATCGAGTGTCAATATTATAGCATCAACATCTTCGCCAACTTTTAAAAAGTCTTGTGCACTTCTTAAGTGTTGTGACCACGACATTTCTGAAACGTGAATTAAACCTTCAACACCAGGAGCTATTTCAACAAAAGCACCGTAATCGGCCATTACAACTACTTTGCCTGTAACTTTATCGCCTACTTTTAAATCAGGATTTAAAGCTTCCCATGGATGTGTTGTAAGTTGTTTTAATCCAAGTGCTATACGTTTTTTGTCATCATCAAAATCAAGAATAACTACATTAATTTTTGAGTCTAACTGGACAATTTCTTCAGGGTTGTTAATTCTGCCCCAGCTTAAATCTGTAATATGAATTAAACCATCAACACCACCCAAGTCAATAAATACTCCGTATGATGTAATATTTTTAACTGTTCCTTCAAGTACCTGACCTTTTTCGAGTTTTGATATGATTTCTTTTTTCTGTTGTTCAATTTCTTCTTCTATAAGTGCTTTATGTGAAACAACAACATTTTTAAATTCATTATTTATTTTTACAACTTTAAATTCCATTGTTTTTCCAACAAAGACATCGTAATCGCGTATTGGTTTTACATCAATTTGCGAACCAGGTAAGAATGCTTCAATTCCAAATACATCTACTATCATTCCACCTTTTGTTCTGCATTTTACAAAACCTTTAATTATTTCTGATTCTTCTAATGCTTTGTTAACTCTATCCCATGATTTTAATGAGCGAGCTTTTTTATGTGAAAGGACAAGCTGACCAGTTACGTCTTCTTGGTTTTCGACTAAAACTTCAACTTTATCACCGACTTTTAATTCTGGATTATATCTAAATTCATTTAAACTTATTACTCCTTCTGATTTGTAGCCAATGTTTACAACAACTTCTCGAGAATTTTTTAAAACAACTGTTCCATCAAGAACTTCATTTTCATTTATTGTAGAAAGTGTTTTCCCGTATAATTCTTCAAGGTTCTTTCTTTCTTCTTCGCTGTATGTGTCATCTTTTTTACCGGTAGCATTCCAATTGAAATTTGCTAAATCATCGTGTTTTTTCTGAAGTTTAATAGGTTCCTCTTCTGCATCTTCAATAATAATTTCGTTAGCTTTTTTTGCTAACTCTAAATCTTTTACAATTTCCTCTTCGTTTTCATCAACTATGAGGTTTACATTTCTTTTTGCCATTTAATTGAATTTAAAATAATTAATAAATT
>Ga0172375_10007690_pt1 | contig 14695 bp, 12 predicted proteins | sample LakKiv1m_FD_114537 | JGI IMG/M metagenome (GOLD analysis project Ga0172375, IMG submission 114537) | Freshwater microbial communities from Kabuno Bay, South-Kivu, Congo - kab_092012_11.1m | ecosystem: Environmental > Aquatic > Freshwater > Lake | place: Democratic Republic of the Congo... | reverse complement strand
CAAATTGAATATTTAAAGTATACGGATCCGGAAAAAGAAGTTTTGATACTCCAAACATGCTGGCCAATCGGAACTGATTGGAAAAGACTACTCGTGTTTTCTAAAAGAATAAAGTAAAATTCAGAGTGAGATTTCAAACCTATTTTGATTCTTTGGTTTTGGGTATTCGTCAGGTGTCAAATTATCGGGCAGAAATGTGGCTGGGATTGGTAACCAGACTGATTGGGTTAGTCGGACTATTAGTTTTGTGGATTATTATATTTTCGGAAAATCAGAGTCTTAACATCAAAGAAATAATTAGCTATTTGCTGATTGCCAATAGTGTGAGAGATGCCATCGATGCTTTGCATTTGAAGCTATCAAAAGAATTTATTAATGAAATCAAAATGGGGACAATTAGCAGTCATTTATTGCGCCCGATTAATACAAAATTATTTTTTTATTTTCGGTTTGCTGGTAGCAGAGGCATTGGATTAGTGTTTGACTTTATATTGCTGACAATAGGCATATATCTTAATCCGCCTAAATCAGCACTAGGCGTAGTTTTGTTTGTGGTGTCAATTGTGATCGCTTCTGGCTTGGCATATTGCTTTAATGTTTTTGTCGGGACATTGTCATTTTGGACGACTGAGGCATCAGGCCTAAGAAATGTGGCGAATCATTTTTTAAAAGTTTTTAGCGGCTCGATGGTACCAATATCTTATTTTCCAGATCTATTTAAAGGGATTATTTTGTTGTCGCCTTTTCCGGTTTTGTCTTATTTGCCGGCAACTTTTATTAGCGGACGAGACATCTCTATTGAAAATATTCAGTCTCTAATTATGTCGGTAATATGGTTAATTGGGTTGATCCCTGCAATCAATTATTTGTGGTTAAAAGGTATAAAGGATTATGATGCTGTCGGAATTTAATAAAGCTATTCAATTAAGGTTCAACTTGTTAAGAGAATGTACTTTTTTTTCTTTCAGAGAAGCGACTGCATATGCAGGAAACAACTATGGCAACATGCTGTCGACCTTTTTTTATATGACGACATATCTGGTGTTTATCGGGGCAATATTTAATAAAATAAAAACTGTAGCCGGATATAATTATGGGGAAATATTACTATTAACATTAGTAACTCAAGTTTGTTTTTATATCGTCTGGTCTTTTACTATTAGTAATACTGACTTGCTGGCCAGAAACGTCAAAAGCGGAAATCTCGATCTGTGGATTACCCGTCCTGTGCCACTTTTGTGGTTTGTGACTTTTCAAAAAATTAATATAAATAGCTTGTTGATGGATGCAATTCCGGCGACAACTCCGCTGGTAATTTTGGTTATAAATAATTTCAAAGAGCCGATATTATTTGTTAATTTACTATCCGGAATCGCAGTTATGATTATGGGAATTGTAATATCTCATTGTTTCCAATTTATTCTTAACTTATCTTGTTTTTGGACCGGGGAAAACCAAAATATGCGCAATTTGGCATTTGAATTAGGTTTTTTTGGTGATGCAATTCCGTTTGAGGGATACTCCCCCAATTTTAGAAAAATTGGAATGTTGTTTATCCCGTCAATGATTAATTCTGCATTAGCGACATCAGTAATTCTCGGCAAAAACTCAAACCCAATAACTTTACCGGTGATATTTGTACTAATGATAATATTTATGTGGTTAAATATAAAAATCTGGAATTTGGCTCTAAAACATTATTCATCGGCATCATCTTAGTATGGAAAACATAATAAAAGTAGAGAATCTGACTAAAATTTATAAAATCCCAAAAAAACAAAACATGTGGCGGTCGATGTTTTGGCCAAAATATGAAAAGCTAGTGGCAGTAAATAATATTAATTTTGCTATTAACAGAGGTGAGTCGGTCGCTTTACTTGGCCCAAACGGAGCCGGAAAAACAACAACATTAAAAATGTTAACCGGATTGATGTTGCCGACGGAAGGTTCGATTGATATTTTGGGATATACACCGTTTGACCGAAATTTTGAGTTTCTTCATAAAATTGCATTAGTGATGGGAAACAAAAATGGTTTGTCGTGGGACTTGAGCGCTAATCAAAGTTTTGCTTTACTTAAAACTATTTATGAGCTGAGCGACGATAGGATCAAACATTCGGTAAACAGTTTGGCCGAAATATTGGACGTAACTAATTGTCTTGACCGGCCGATTCGCAAACTATCTTTGGGCCAAAGACTTAAGATGGAGCTGATTGCGGCAATTATTCATAATCCGGATATTTTATTTTTGGACGAACCAACTATCGGACTTGATGTGGTTGCTAAAAAAAATATTCGTGATTTTCTTAAAAAATTAAATACTAAAAACGAATCAACTATCATTTTAACTAGCCACGACATGGATGATATTGAGAATGTGAGCGATAGAGTAATAATCATTAACTATGGAAAAATAATATTTGATGACAGTATCGAGAAACTCCTAAGTAACTATCGAGATAAAAAATACATTACATTTATATTTAAAGAACCTGTCAGGGAGGCAGAGTTGAAAGATTTTGGCAAAATAATTGACAAGAAAACCCTCTTGTGTAAGTTTGAAATTCCGGCAAAAGAACAAACAAAACTTATCACAAAAATTACTGAGAAATTTAATGTTGATGATATTGATATTACTCATGTGCCACTCGATGAAATTATGACTGATATGTATAAGAGTGGCAATACATAATATTATGGGCCTTGACAGATTTGACCTGATGTCGTAGAATGTTTTAATTTTGGAACGCGAATGAGGACATAATACACCCTCAAAGCAGTCCGACAAAATCGGACAGGGAGCTCCCTAAATAGAGCTAGAGTAACACTGCGAAAGCAAATGCTCGATAATAAGGTAAATATTATTGAGCTCCATTTGGAGCTTTTTTATTTACAAAACAAGGTGGTACCGTGAGAAGCCCTCACCCTTGTAAGCGTCTTTTTAGATGTTTACAGGCGTGAGGGCTTTTTGGTGGATTTATGTCGGGGTGCCAGAGTAGCCAATTGGAGCTGTCTGTAAAACAGCTGGCGAAAGCCTTCGAGGGTGCAAACCCCTCCCCCGGCACTATAAATTTTAATAATTATGAAAAATGAAATGATACAAATTAGAAATATAAATATGGGAGAGAATCTACTGCCGACTTTATCGTGGATGAATAAGATCGAGTCAAAGTCTGTAGTTAGTATCCGCAATAAAGAAGTATTGTTAAGTACACTTGATATCGTCAGAAGACTGTCTTGTCCTTTGCCACTAATCATTTCGTTGTGTCCAGCGATTATTAATTTGGACGCACCTAATTCATTAGGTCAGACTAGAGAATTGGTTGAGCTGAGCTTTGATAATATGCGATTAACTAATTTTGTGGAGGAGTTATTTGAATTAAATAAAATGACTTTAAATACTTTGGGGGTTCCTATTGAGACAATGATGGTATTTGCTGACATATTAGAAAAAGACTCATCTAAAATGTTTACTAATACTAGTAGATGGACTGAACTAGCAACATCCTCATCCAAAAACATTTCTACTGCTTTTGCCAATTTTGAAAAGCTTCACCCAAATGCGTTTTTCGAGACAAAATTTAAAATTCCGAAGATTAGACTGCAGTCAAATGTAATTATGCAGGCAGGCAAAGCAGGCTTGCGACACGAAGACGAAATGAGAAAAATTGAATTAGATTGCTTAGATCCAAAGTCTAATACTTTTGAATTATTCATAAAACATTTGAAGCTTACGGCAGAAACTCCTTTTGTTGCGACTGGCTTTCAAACAATTCGGAGTGCAGAAACAGTATGGAATAGGGTACGTTTTATGTTAGCTCAATGTGTAGCTGATGGAATTGTTTTGCCAAAGATATTCAATGAAATGCATAAGAAATCATTTGGAGTTGAAATTCCTAGGCCTCTGTTTGTTTGCAGCACTACCCGCCTCGGAGGAATTGAACTGGAAATGGACTCGTTTGAAGTGGGCAATAATTCAACGGTTGCGATATTTAATAGTATCGGTAGTTGGATGAAAGATTAATAGTTTATAATTCTCCTATGAAATCATTTGAAGATATAAGTAAGAAGCTAAAGGAACTGAATATAAAGTATGAGGTAGTAACTTTTACTGATGAAGTAGTTTCAGCAAGAGAAGAGGATACTTCGATTGATCATAATTATGATCCTAAAAACGCAATAAAAACACTAGTTATTAAAACAAAGGGTGGGTTTAAAGCGGTAATACTTCGAGGAAGCGAGAAAATTGACAATAATTTATTGGAAAAGATAGTTGGTAAGTGGACTGTGGTCGACGAAGATACTCTGACAAACGAATTTGGGTTTATACCAGGAACTGTTTGTCCTGTGGTATTAGAGATTCCAATTATTGTTGATGAGAATGTCCTGAAATTAGATATTTTGAGTATGGGAAGCGGTAATTTATCGAAGGGTTTTAATATTAAAAGAGAAGAGATGGTTGAAGTGATTAAATTTGAAACTGCCAAGTTATCACTTAATGTCGAGAAATTTAGTGATGAAACGGAAAGAAAATACAAGCTGATAGCTCGTAATTGCCAAGAAGTATTGACTGAGGATAACTTAAAAAAATTAATCGAGTCCGGAGAAGAAATTAGACATTATATTGGCTTTGAGATATCGGGTTTAGTTCATCTTGGCACTGGACTTATGAGCATGGGGAAAATTGTTGATTTTATAAAGGCAGGAATTAAATGCAAAATATTTTTGGCTGATTTTCATTCTTTTCTTAATAATAAAATGGGTGGTAATTGGGACAATATACGTGAAGCAACAAACGGATACTTTAAAGAAGGACTTATCGCGTCGCTAAAGTGCTTTGATGTTGATGAATCTCAAGTTGAATTTGTATCGGGAAAAGAATTATATGCTCAAAATCCGCTACATTGGGAAACATTTATGAGAGTTGGTAAACATGTAACACTATCTCGAAACCTACGATCTATCTCGATAATGGGTAAAAAACAAAAAGAAGATGTGGATATGGCCACTCTCTTCTACCCACCATTACAAGTAGCTGATATATTTACAATGAAAATAAATTTGGCTCACGGTGGTATTGATCAACGTAAAGCACATGTTATAGCTCGAGAAGTGGGTGATAAATTACCGGGTGGATGGGTACCAATGGCAATTCATCAAAACTTGATCGCTGGATTGACAGCACCAGAAGCAGGTGTCAACGACGAAGAATCTCTTAAGATGAGCAAATCTAAACCAGGGAGCGCGATTTTTATTCACGACTCGCCTGATGAAATCAGAGATAAAATTAAAAAGTCGTACGGTCCACCAAAAGAAGTTGAGTTTAATCCACTTTTGAATTGGGTAAAAACTTTAGTGTTTTGGGGAGAAGACGATGGTCAATTTGTAATTGAAAGACCGGAAAAATTTGGAGGAAATAAGACTTATTTAAAATATTCCGAAGTAATAACTGATTATTCTACTGGTGAATTATTTCCGCTTGATTTAAAGAACTCGCTGGCAGAATGGATTATAAAAAAATTAGCACCTGCTCGAGCACATTTTGAAATGGAAGGGCCTAAAAATGGCTTGAAAAGAATGAAGGAAATGATGGAAATCAAATAGATTTCTCGAAATACAATTTAGGGCTAACTACACTGAGAAAATAGACAAGGCTATTTTGTAAATTGTTAAAACGTCTTAATGAGGTGTAATTCCAATATTCATGGTAATATTCGTATTGAAATTTGTTTTGAAATAATTTTTTACAAATATAGATGTCGTCTTGGACTACCGGAGTATCGGAATAATATCCATTGAGCTTTGTGAGGACATCTCTTCTGATTGCGAAATTTGCTCCAAATAAAACCTTGTGCCCCTTAATTAAAGTTAGAATAATCCCATCGATCTGGACAACGATCGGGGCAATTAATTTGAAAAATTGATTGCCATCCAAAGCCCGAAAACCACCCCCACATGCGGCTAAATTAGGATTGGCAACAAAAACCTTTTCATATTTGCTTACCCAATCTAGAGGGAGAACACAATCGGCATCTGAGCGCAAAATTAAATCACCAGTGGCATGCCGCCAGGCGGTATCGACAGCAAAACGAATGCCTTTTTTGGACTCATTAATTATTTTTATCGGCAATGATTTTTGATACTTATTTATTATTTTTACGGTATTATCCGTAGACAAGTTGTTGCAAATTATTATTTCGTCGGGAACTCTGGTCTGAGTCAACACCGAGTCGAGCAATTGACCAATATACAGTTCTTCATTGTAGGCAGGAACTATTAAACTAATCTTCATAACATTGATTTTGCCATTAACTCAATCCGATATCTATTAGCAAAACGGTGAGCTTCATCGCGCAAAGATTGTAACATAAGTAGGGCGTGAGAATTTTTGGGTAGATTTATTTCAACATAATCGTTTGGTTTTATGACAATAGTTTCAAACTTTTTGGCTAACCCAATAATAGGTAACTCAGAAACAGAAAGTGCAGCGTTAAGTTGTGGCTTGCCACCATCGACAATAATCAAGTCGGGCGTGGGCCATTCGAGATGCTGAAGTCGACGATAGACAACCTCCTTGATCATGAACTGATCATCGGGAGTGACTTTGGTATTTATTTTAAACTTGCGATATTGCGAATGATCGAGGCTGCCGTTTTGCCAAACAGTCATCGCTCCGACAAAGTGACGCTTGCCCATCTGAGAAATGTCAAAACATTCAATTCGATTTATATTTTTTATATTTAGATATGGCCGAAGCGTGGTTTCCAATTCGGAAATAGCTGAACTTTGCCTGTCTTCAGGTAAATTGACTTGTTCAAATAAGTTGTTCAAACTGTTCCAGCCGGAAACTACATAATTGATAGCGTTTAGCTGGTTGCGGAAAGTTAAGGCTAGCTCAAAATTATGGTCTTTGGAAACAGCTAACATCTCCTTTTTAAGATTTCTTTGAACGAGAGTAAATTTGCCTGATAATATTTGTTTAATCTTGGTGATATTGCGTCGATAGGCCAGCTCATCCGGATTAGGGCCGGGACACATTTTTAGATGACAATATAAACAATCAGTTTTAGGATGATTTTTTTTGCCATAATACGGGAATATATGACGAAGTGTATTGAGTAATGATCGAACTGCGTTGCCGCTCGGGAATGGTCCATATAAATTTGTTTTGGGGTCGGAGTTGGATTGAAAGACTGAATAGATTTTGGGAAGCTTGTCTTTGGTAATGCAAATATATTGATAACTTCGATCATCTTTTAAGAGTGAATTATATTTTGGATGATATTTTTTGATATATGATGCCTCGAGGATAAGTGCTTCAATTTCGGAACCGACAATTTTGGTTTCGATGGAAGCAATTTGGGCTACTAAGGTGGCAGTCTTTGGTCCAAGAGCATCATCACGTTGAAAGTATTGACTGATGCGTTTTTTAAGATTTATAGCCTTGCCGACATAGATTATGCCGCCTTTAATATCGCGGTAAATATAAACACCGGGAGATGATGGCAGTGATTTTAGATCAATCATTTCGATGGATATGTTTTTTAAGATACTGGCCGGTGTAAGATTTTTTGCAGGCGATGATGTCTTCGACTGTGCCGGTAGCGACTATTTCGCCACCGCGGTGGCCACCCTCAGGACCCATATCGATGATCCAATCGGAATTGTTGATAACATCAAGATTGTGTTCGATAACTACGACAGTATTGCCCATGTCGACTAATTTACGGAGAACTTTGATAAGTCGGTCGATGTCATAAAAATGCAAGCCCGTTGTCGGCTCGTCCATTATGTATAGTTTTTTGCCATCAATTTTTTTGACTAACTCGCGACTTATTTTTAGTCTTTGCGACTCCCCTCCTGATAAAGTATTGCTGGCCTGACCAAGCTGTAAATAGCCAAGACCTACTTCTTGAATTGTGCTAATTTTACGGCGAAGACTATTGATATTTTTAAAAAATTCAGCCGCTTCATCAAAGGTTAATTTTAATATTTCAGCAATATTTTTTTCTTTGTAATAGACCTCGAGTGTTTCGTCTTTGTAGCGCGTGCCGTGACATTCGTCACAAGTTACATAAATATCGGCTAAAAATTGCATTTCAATTTTGATTTGGCCTTGACCTTCGCAGGCTTCACAACGACCGCCTTTGGTGTTAAACGAAAAACGGCCAGCGTTAAAACCACGGATTTGAGCCTCTGTTGTTTTGGCCAGTAGTTGGCGGATATCGTCAAAGACTTTGGTGTAGGTGGCCGGGTTGCTTCGGGGGGTTCGACCAATCGGTGACTGATCGACTAGCAGAACATCGGAGAGATTGCCAGCTCCATCAATTTTGTCGTATTCGCCTATAGTACCGTAATAACTACCTAGGGTTGCCTTTCTGACTCCGCCATAAAGCGTATCGTGGACTAAAGTTGATTTACCTGAACCGGAAACACCAGTTACAGAAATTAGCCTGTTTAAGGGAAATTCGACATTTACGTTTTTGAGATTCCACTGTCGAGCTCCCTTGATAGATAATAAATTGTGGGATTTTGATCGTAGAACAGGGGTTATATTTGAATCGATGGTTAATTTGCCAGAAAGATATTGACCCGTTAGTGATTTTTTATTTTTTAAAATTTCTTCCAGAGATCCTTGGGCGATAATTTCGCCACCGTTTTTGCCAGCGTATAAGCCGAAGTCAACAATATAATCGGCGCTTCTAATTACTTCTTCATCGTGCTCGACAACAACAACAGAATTGCCTGTCTCTTGGAGTTTTTTGAGGGTGTTGATAAGACGATCATTGTCGCGGGAGTGAAGACCTATTGTCGGCTCGTCCAAAATATATAATACCCCGGTTAGACCAGTGCCAATTTGGGAGGCCAACCTGATTCGCTGTGATTCGCCAGAGGATAGTGTGCCGGCTTCACGTTCGAGCGAAAGATAGTCAAGTCCAACAGCCAGTAGGAACTCGAGACGGGTGTGTAATTCTTTTTGAATTGATTCGAGAATTTCTTTTTCTTTGGAACTGTCTAAGTTTTCGGTCAGCTCGTTGGTCCATCGATATAACTCTTCCACAGGCATTTGGCAAATTTCAAATATATTTTTTTGTAAAATAGAAATCGATAAACTATCAGAATTTAATCTTGAACCTCCGCAGACTGAACACTTTTCTTTAATCATTAACTTCTCAAGTTCGTCGCGAGCTGTTTCGGAAGTTGAAGAAAAATATCGACTCTCTAAATATTTAGCCTTCCACTCGGGATATTTTGACCTATCGATCTGAAATTTACTCCCAAGTCCCTTACATTCTAGACAAGTGCCTTGGGGAGAATTAAAAGAAAACAAGCGTGGTTCGATTTCGGGCATAGATATATTACAAACCGGACAGGCATAATTTTCGGAATAGAGTGTATCTACTAAGTCAGTCGGACTGTCAGGAAAGTCGAAACCAACATCATTTATTTTGGCTACATAACAAAGACCGTTACTTAATTTCATAGCTTGTTCAACGCTATCAATAATTCTAGACGTGAGATCTTTTTCATCTTTGAGTTGGTCTTTGCCAACTGATATCCGATCGCAAACCGCGTCAATGTTATGTTTATTGGTCTTGGCAATACCAAAATCCGAATACAAGTTAACAACCTTGCCGTCGATTCGTATCCACTTATAGCCTTGTTTTCTGAGATTATCTAATAAACCATGAAAATCACCGGTTTTGTTGCGAACTAACGGTGCAAGAACTAAAAACCGATATTTGAAGGTGGTGCCGATTTCTAATTTAATTATATTTAATATATTGGTTACAATCTGCTTACTAGTCTGTGGCATAACTTCACGACCGCAGTTTGGACAGTGAGGATGGCCAATACGGGCAAATAATAGACGAAGATAATCATAGATTTCGGTAACAGTACCGACAGTAGAACGTGGATTGTGAGAAATTGCCTTTTGGTTGATAGCAATCGAAGGTGATAGTCCTTCGATTTGATCGACCTCGGGACGGTGCATATTGCCTAAAAATTGGCGGGCATATGAAGATAATGATTCAACATAGCGACGTTGACCTTCGGCAAATAGGGTGTCAAAAGCCATGCTGGATTTACCGGAGCCAGAAACACCGGTAAATACAACAAATTTGTTTTTGGGAAACTCAAAAGAAACATTTTTGAGATTGTTTTCGCGAGCGCCGACGACTTTTATTTTGTCTATCATAGAATTTTGGTGTAACTCTATATTTTACTAAAAATACTTCGGTTTGTCTTCGGGTGTGATATACTCGCGAATATGACTAAAATAATCATTTGTTCTCAAGAAGCCCCTCTAGTTAAGGGCGTAATAATTAACCAACACGGCGGAGTACGACTTGGATCTGGTATGGAAACGAGTATCGATGAATTAGGAATAGTGGCTAGATCGGCAGTCTTATCTGCACAAAGAAAAGATGTAAGAGGATTGTTAGTTGCCTTGGATGAACCGGAAAAAGTGATAAGTTACGCAAGAAAATTAACCGCTGATATTGTGTCTGGAAGAAGAAAGTTATAATTTATCGATCTCGAGGATTTTGTCGCGGAGTTCGATGGCTTGTTCAAAGTTGAGATCGGCGGCGGCTTGACGCATCTCTTTTTTTAGTTTGCTAATATGATTCTTGCGCTGGTTTGGAGTAAGCGACGACGGATCAATAGTCAAAATTGGAATTTCAGTAATTTTTTCGGCAGGCTTTTCGATAATTCTGGCGCGAATAGTTTTGATAATAGTTGATGGAGTAATTCCATGCTCATGATTGTAAGTAAGTTGTATTTGACGACGACGGTTGACTTCGGTGACAGCTTCATTCATGGCCGGCGGCATTTCATCAGCATAGAGAATTACCTGACCATCGACGTTGCGTGAGGCCCGTCCCATTAATTGAATTAGAGAAGAACGGCTGCGCAAAAAACCAGCTGATGAAGCGTCAAGAATAGCGACAAGTGAAACTTCGGGTAAGTCGAGACCTTCCCGAAGCAAGTTAATGCCAACTAATACATCAAAATCGCCAGTACGAAGTTTGTCCAATATGTCAGATCTTTCTAATGTCTCTATATCTGAGTGCAAATAGGCAACTTTAAAATTTTTACTTAAAAATTGTGCCAAGTCCTCGGCCATTTTTTTGGTAATGGTAACGACTAGTGTGCGTTCTTTTTTGGCGACTCGTTTGGTAATTTCTTCGATTAAATCGGGAATTTGATTTTTTGTCTGGCGAATAGTTATGGGCGGGTCAACCAGACCAGTTGGACGAATAATTTGTTCGACGACGCAGCCTTTTGAATCTTCGATTTCAAATTGTGAAGGAGTGGCCGAAACATAAATTGCCTTGGGAATACGTTGATAAAATTCGTCCCATTTTAGTGGACGATTATCAAAGGCACTAGGTAAGCGAAAACCGAAATTTATTAAATTAGTTTTGCGGGCTACATCACCACCATACATGCCATGGATTTGGGGAACTGTGACGTGTGACTCATCAATGACAGTTAAAAAATTGTCACCCCATAAATGGTGAAAATAATCGATAAGGGTATACGGCGGATCGCCACTTTTTCGACCGGGCTCAAAATAGAGAGAATAGTTTTCGATACCATTGACGTATCCCAATTCTTCGAGCATTTCCAAATCGTAATCAACGCGCTGTTCTAATCGATGGGCTTCAAGAATTTTGTTTTCGGATTTGAATTTTTGAACCTGTATGGCACAATCTGCCTTAATTTTGGCATAAATCTCTTTTAGATTGTCGCCACCAGCGCCAACAAATTGTTTGGCCGTAAAAAATTTATAAGTTTTTAAAGTAAACTCATGTCCGGTAAAAGGATTTCTTTGGATAATTTCTCGTACCGTCTCGAGATCGTCAAATTCTAGGGATATTAGCCAGTCTGAATTTGAGGGCCAGATTTCAAAAGTCTGTCCGCGAATCCGAAACTGGGACCGTTTCATCTCCGTTTCATTGCGACTATAAAAAAGATTTACAAGATTTTCGGACAATTGACGACGACTCCAGCGCTGACCAAGCGCAATTTCTAGTGTTTTGTTACCAAATTGTTCCGGATCGCCAATATTATAAATGCAAGAAACTGAAGCAATAACGATATTGTCTCTTCCAGAAAACAAATTTGAGGTAGCTTCAAGACGAAGTTTGTCGATAAGATCATTGATCTCGACTTCTTTGGCAATATAGGTATCTGAAGCCGGAATATACGCTTCGGGCTGGTAATAATCATAATAGGAAACAAAATAGGAAACATGACTCTTGGGAAACAGTTCTTTAAATTCCTGATAAAGTTGACCGGCAAGAGTTTTGTTATGTGAAATTATAAGAGTAGGCAATTGAGTTTTTTCAATTACATTGGCGATAGTAAAAGTTTTACCTGAGCCAGTAACTCCTAACAATGTTTGCTTACTTTGGTTATGATTAAGTCCGTCGACTAATTTGTCGATGGCATGGGGCTGATCTCCAGCAGGAGACATGTTGGAAGTAAGTGAAAAAGGCACGATGTATTTTAACAAATATCATGGTGTGTTATTTTATTGTGGCGAATGCTGATATAACTCTAATTGTTGATAGAGGAGCAAAGCCTGATAGACGTTTTGACATTAGATGGTTTGACGGTGCTGAAACTGAATGGTCAAGAACAGGGGCAATATTTACACGGCAAAGACGGTAGTGTACAAGTTATTAATCCAAAAGAACAGCATTTTAGAGATTGTTGCGTTGAGCTTAGTCGAGGTGGATATACGATAGTGAGAAAAAGATAAAACTTGTGCTAAAGTTTAGTAACAATGCTTACTAAAGTAGCCTCAGTAACTAATTATGGTTTGAAAGCAGTAGAAGTTGAGGTGGAAATAAATGTGGCGGAAAAAGGTTTCCCTGGTTTTGGAATTGTGGGAATTGTCAGTAAAAGCGGTGAGGAGATAAAGGAGCGGGTGAAAACGGCAATAATAAATACGGATATCGAATTTAGACCAATGAAAATAACCGTTAATTTGGCTCCGGCTGATTTGCCTAAGGAGGGCTCGGGTTATGATCTACCGATAGCCATCGGCATCTTGTCTTCAATTGGTGAAGTAGAGATTCCAAAAGAAAAGTCATATTTTTATGGTGAGCTGTCTTTAGACGGAAGTTTGCGCCACACCAAAGGCGTATTTTTACTGGCAGTATTAGCAAAAGAAAAAGGTGTTAAGAATATTTTTGTTCCCCGGTTATGTGCTAATGAAGCTTGCGTGATTGAAGGTATTAGCGTATATCCGGTTGATAATTTGCGAAGTCTTATGAGACATCTTATAGGTGACAAGTTAATTGAACCGCTTGAGTTTGTGAAAACTGATGATTTGATGGGCGAAATTCATCCTGAATTCGATTTTTCGGAAGTGCTGGGACAAGAACTGGCAAAAAGAGCTTTGGAAATTGCTGCGGCTGGAGGACATAATATTTTTATGATGGGACCACCAGGCAGTGGAAAAACAATGCTTTCCCGAGCCGTGGCAGGTATTTTGCCTGACTTAACTGAAAGAGAAAGTTTGGAAGTTACCAAAATATTTTCGATTACAGGAAATATTCCAGCCGGAGGGTCATTAATTCGCCAAAGGCCTTTTCGTAGCCCACACCATACGACATCAATGGTCGGCTTAATTGGCGGTGGCTCTATCCCCCATCCGGGTGAAGTATCAATGGCACATCGAGGTGTATTATTTTTAGACGAGTTTCCTGAATTTGGAAGAAATACTTTAGAAGCATTACGCCAACCTCTTGAAGATGGTAACGTGACAATATCAAGAGCGGCAGGATCAATAAATTTTCCGGCACAATTTATGCTGGTAGCAGCGGCGAATCCCTGCCCGTGTGGGTTTTTGGGTGATATAAAAAAAGAATGCAAGTGCAATGTCCACCAGATTATGAATTATCAAAAAAAATTATCGGGACCAATCATGGACCGGATAGATCTGCATCTAAACGTCCCCGCCGTTGATGTGAATAAACTAATGGTTGACCATATCAAAGGCGCTGAGGGAGAAACGTCACTATTAATAAAATCCAGGGTAACAAAAGCGAGAGATATTCAAAAAAAACGCTACGAAGGAATCGTCAATGTCCATTGCAATGCTGATATGAAAAATTCTCATTTAACGACATTTGCTAAATTATCGCCCAAAGCAAACTTATTACTAAAACAAGCTGTAAACAAATTTAGTTTATCGGCGCGCACTTATTTTAGAATTATTAAAGTTTCAAGAACAATTGCTGACTTGGCCGAATCAATAGATATTAACGAAAATCATGTCGCTGAGGCGTTGCAGTTTCGAGTTCGAACTAATTCATGATATAATATAGGATATAGAGAGAATTGTTCCGACTGATATCGCAGAGGCACTGGTCAAGGAATTAGAACTTCGTTCTGCTGGCAGGAGTATAGTTTCGGCTCGGATAGGAACTAGTTTGATATTAGATTAGTTAACAAAAAGAACTAATACTATACAAAAAGTTAAAGTCGGGAATAGCGGTTATGTTTTAACTAAAGAGACAGTGGAGGCAACTAGAAAAGCAATTAAGGAAAAATATTTTAATGAGTAGTTGATTGATATGTAACATGAGTTACATTATCATTAGAAATGAGTGCAAAGACCTTGAATTATAGTAAGGGTAAAAAGAGTGAAAATAATGCCAAAGAACACCTGATT
>Ga0172375_10007689_pt1 | contig 14695 bp, 9 predicted proteins | sample LakKiv1m_FD_114537 | JGI IMG/M metagenome (GOLD analysis project Ga0172375, IMG submission 114537) | Freshwater microbial communities from Kabuno Bay, South-Kivu, Congo - kab_092012_11.1m | ecosystem: Environmental > Aquatic > Freshwater > Lake | place: Democratic Republic of the Congo... | reverse complement strand
GCAGGTCCTGGTCCCCACGGAGACGGTGGAAGAGATGGTCAAGGGGGAGCGGAAACTCTCCTCCCGCAAATTCTATCCGGGCTACGTCCTAGTGCACATGGAGATGACCGACGCCTCCTGGCACCTGGTGAAGGACACCCCCAAGGTGACGGGTTTTGTGGGCAGCAAGGAAGAGCCGGTGGCCATTCCCGAAGAAGACGCCCAGAAGATCATCGCCCAGATGCAGGAAGGGGTGCTGCGGCCCAAGCCCAAGATCAAGTTCGAGCAGGGCGACAAGGTGCAGGTGACGGACGGGCCGTTCAACAATTTCACCGGGGTGGTGGACGAGGTGCGGCCGGACCGGGGCCGGGTGCGGGTGATGATCAGCGTCTTCGGGCGGCCGACGCCGGTGGAGTTGGAGTTTACGCAGCTGGAAAAGATTTAGCTGAAAGCTCAGGAGTTAATAAATGGCCAAGAAAGTTATCGCCCAGATCAAGTTGCAGATACCGGCGGGGCAAGCCAACCCGTCGCCGCCCATCGGGCCGGCCCTGGGGCAGCACGGGGTCAACATCATGGAATTCTGCAAGTCCTACAATGCCCGGACCCAGGGGCAGGAGGGGACCATTATCCCGGTGTTGATCACGGTCTATGCCGACCGCTCCTTTACGTTTGTGACCAAGACGCCGCCGGCGTCGGTGTTGCTCAAGCAGATGGCCCAGGTGGCCAAGGGGGCCAAGGAGAGCGGCCGGGAGAAGGCGGGGCAGATCACCAAGGCGCAGTTGGAGGAAATTGCGCGTCAGAAGATGCCGGACCTGAACACCGTCAACCTGGAAATGGCCATGCACAGCATTGCCGGGACGGCTCGGAGCATGGGCATCGAGATAGTGGAGTAGGGGCGACCCGAGGGGTCGCCGGTACCAGCATAACAAGGGAGAGTGAATACCGATGGCCAAACATGGCAAGCGATATCGGGAGGCCGCCGCCAAGGTGGACCGCAATCAGCGCTATCCCTTCCAGGACGCCGTCAACTTGGCGCTGGAGGCTTCTTCCAGCAAGTTTGACGAAACCGTGGAAACCGCGGTGGCCCTGGGAGTGAACCCCCGCCACGCGGACCAGATGGTCCGAGGCGCGGTGGTCCTGCCCCATGGGCTGGGAAAGACGGTGCGGGTCCTGGTATTCGCCAAGGGAGAAAAAGAAAAAGAGGCGATGGACGCCGGCGCCGACCACGTCGGGGCCGATGACCTCATCGAACGGATCAAGGGCGGGTGGATGGAGTTCGACAAAGCCGTGGCCACCCCGGACCTCATGGGCGCGGTGGGCAAGATCGGCAAAATCCTGGGACCCCGGGGCCTGATGCCCAATGTCAAGGTGGGAACGGTTACGTTTGACGTGGGCAAAGCGGTGAATGAACTGAAAGGCGGCAAGGTGGAGTTTCGGGTGGACCGGGCCGGCGTGATCCATGCCCCGGTGGGCAAGGTGTCCTTCGGACCCGAGAAAATCCTACAAAACCTGGCGGCCTTGATGGACGCCCTGGTGCGGCTGAAACCAGCCACCAGCAAGGGCACATATATGAAGGGCATCCATCTGAGCACCACCATGGGGCCGGGAATTCCGGTGGACACCAGCGACGTGAAAAACCTGGTACGCCTGTTGTAAAGGAGAGAGCGGTGCGTAAGTCACAGAAAGCCGAAATTGTCCAGGAAATCCAGGAGACGGTGGCGAAATCGCAAGTCGGCATCCTGACGGATTTCAAGGGACTGAAGGTAGAGGATATGACCAGGCTGCGGCGGCAGCTGGCGGAGGCCGAAGGCGAACTCCGGGTGGTGAAGAACACCCTGCTCAGGCGCGCCGCGGCCGATGATTCGCCGCTCGCCCCCTTGCTCTCCCATTCCACCGGACCCAATGCCCTGACTTTGGGGTTTGCTGATCCGGTGGCGGTGACCAAGGTGCTCATCAAGTTTGCCCAGGAGAAACCCCAGTTGGTGATCAAAGCCGGGGCTCTGGGGGGCAAGGCTTTAACGCCCAAGGACTTGGAAGCCCTGTCCAAGCTGCCGGCCCGGGAAGTGCTGTTGGCCCAGTTGCTGGGCGTGATGGCCGGCGTGCCCACGGCCCTGGTAACGGTTTTGGCCGCGGTGCCCCGTGGTCTGCTCAACGTGCTGGTGGCCTGGAGGGATAAGAAGGCAGAGTCCGAACCTGCGGCTGCTGCTGCAGCGCCGGAGGCCCCAGCGGCTCCGGAAGCTCCGGTAGCTCCGGCGGCAGAGCCGGAGGCCGCACCCGAGGCAGAGGCCTAAGCGCGGGCCCGGAGGCCATCCTCATCATTATATTGGGGAGCGGCCCCTGGATTTCAGCGTAAATGATCTTATAAATAAATAAATGAAGGTTGGCGGGCGGGGACGCCCGCTCTACGGTGTGGCAGACCAGAATCCGGCACACCGGCAATCCTGAAATCAAGAAAGATTTACTCGAGGATAAGGAGGAAGGCAAGATGTCCATTTCCCGTGCTGAGGTAGTCGACTACCTGGCCAACATGACGGTGCTGGAGCTCTCCACGCTCATTAAGGAGTTGGAAGAGAAGTTTGGGGTGTCCGCGGCGGCCCCGGTGGCAGTGGCCGCGGTAGGCGGCGTGGCGGCGGCGGAAGCGGCTCCCGCGGCGGAAGAGAAAACCGAATTCGATGTGGTCCTGACGGTCTGCGGGCCCAACAAGATCCAGGTGATCAAGGAAGTCCGGGCCGTCACCAACCTGGGACTGAAAGAAGCCAAAGAAGCGGTGGAAAACGTGCCCACCATGTTGAAAGAAGCCATTTCCAAGGCTGAAGCTGAAGAAGTCAAGAAGAAGTTGGAAGCGCAGGGAGCTACCATCGAAATCAAGTAGGTGGCGGGCGAGGACGCCTGCCCCACGGGATTAAGTAGTCCCTGATCTTCGGCCATCCTTCAAGGAGTATCCATGGCCAAAGCATTATCGCCGTTAAGGCTGTACCGCAAGAACTTCGGCAAGATCGAGCGGATTGTGGACATCTCCAATCTCATCGAGATGCAGAAAGAGTCCTACGACCGCTTCTTGCAAAAAGATGTGGAACCGGAGGCGCGCTCGGATCATGGCCTCCAGGGAGTCTTCAAGAGCGTCTATCCCATTCGGGATTTTTCCGGCGCTTGCTCCCTGGAGTTCGTCGAGTACGGCTTGGGCGACCCCAAGTACGACGTGGACGAATGCCAACAGCGGGGCATGACCTATGAAGTGCCCATGAAGATACGGGTGCGCCTGGTAGTCCATGACCTGGGGCCAGATTCCAAGGCCCAGACCATTCGGGATATCAAAGAGCAGGAGATCTATTTCGGTACCCTGCCTCTGATGACCGAACACGGCACGTTCATTATCAATGGCACGGAACGGGTGGTGGTGAGCCAGTTGCACCGCTCCCCGGGTTTGTTCATAGATCATGACCGGGCCAAGATTCATTCCAGCGGCAAGATCATTTATTCGGCCCGGTTGATTCCGCTCCGGGGCTCCTGGATCGACTTCGAGTTCGATCCCAAAGACATCCTTTATGTCAGGATCGATAGGCGGCGGAAGTTTCCCGCCACTATCCTCCTGAAAGCCTTGGGCTACACTACGGAAGAACTCCTAAACTTCTTCTATAAGACCCAGCGGGTGTTGCTTGCCGGCGAGACCATTCAGCAGGCCTTCATTCCGGAGCTGCTGATGGACAAGACCACGACCACCGACATCATGGATCCCAAAAGCGGCGATGTCCTGGTCAAGAAAGGCAAACGCCTGACCCCGGTGGTGATTGGCAAGATGAAGCGGGCCGGGGTGGAATCCATCTCGGGGAACGCCATCGACCTGGTGGGCCGAGTGGTGGCCCACGACATTCTGGACCCGGAGACCGGTGAAGTTCTGGCCCAATGCAACGAGATGCTCTCCGAAGACAAGATCGCGGTGATGCAGGAAAAAGGCATCAAGGAACTGGACCTGCTGTTCATCGACGGGGTCAATGTCAGCCCCTGTCTGCGGAATACCCTGGTGGCGGACAAGACCGCCACAGTCAAAGATGCGGTCCTGGAAATTTACCGGCGCTTGCGTCCCAGCAACCGGCCTAACGACGAAGTGGCCACCAGTTTCTTCCAGAACCTGTTTTTCAATTCCGAGTATTACGACCTGTCCCCGGTGGGCCGGCTGAAGCTGGACCTGAAGCTCAGGCCCGATCCCGCGGACCGGTTGCCTCTGACCAAGACCACTTTAGAGCGGGAGGACATCCTTCTGGCGGTGCGGGAGCTCATCACGCAAAAGGACCGGGAAGGACCGGTGGACGACATCGACCACCTGGGCAACCGTCGGGTCCGGGCCGTGGGGGAACTCCTGGAGAACCAGTTCCGGGTGGGGCTGGTGCGGATGGAGCGGGCCATCAAAGAACGCATGGCCATCCAGGACCTGGACACCCTGATGCCCCACGACCTGGTGAACGCCAAGCCGGTCCAGGCGGTGATCAAAGAGTTTTTTGGCACCTCCCAGCTTTCCCAGTTCATGGACCAGACCAACCCTTTGAGCGAGATCACCCACAAGCGGCGTTTGAGCGCCCTGGGCCCCGGCGGCCTGACCCGGGAGCGGGCCGGGTTTGAGGTGCGGGACGTGCACCCCACCCATTACGGCCGCATCTGTCCCATTGAGACGCCGGAAGGTCCCAACATCGGCCTCATCGTATCGCTGTCCACTTTTGCCCGGGTAAATGAGTTGGGGTTCATCGAAACGCCTTACCGGGTAGTGGAAAAGGTGGAAAAGCGCGGCAAGGTGGAGACCCGGGTCACCAAGCAAATCCGGTACCTGAGCGCTTTGGAAGAAGGCGACAAGGTCATCGCTCAGGCCAACGCCCCTTTGGATAGCAAGGGGCGGTTTATTAACGATATGATCGAGGCCCGGAAGTTCGGGGAATTCATCATCGCCCATCCGGACCAGATCGAATATATGGACGTCTCTCCCAACCAGTTGGTGAGCGTGGCCGCGTCCCTGATCCCCTTTTTGGAGCACGACGACGCCAACCGCGCCTTGATGGGTTCCAACATGCAGCGCCAGGCGGTGCCGCTGTTGACCAGCAGCACCCCACTGGTGGGCACGGGCATGGAAGGCGTGGTGGCCCGGGACTCCGGGGTCACCGTGACGGCCCGGCGCCGGGGTTATGTGGAAGACGTGGACTCCACCCGGATCGTGATTCGGGCCGCGGAGGCTGGCCCCGGCGGCGACGGTTCCCCGGTAGACATCTATAAACTCACGAAATTTCAGCGCACCAACCAGAATACCTGCTTCAACCAGCGTCCCATTGTGGCACCGGGCGATTTGGTGGAAAAGGGCCAGATCATCGCGGACGGCCCCGCCACCGCCATGGGAGAACTGGCCTTGGGCAAGAACGTCATGGTGGCCTTCATGCCCTGGGGCGGCTACAACTTTGAAGACTCCATTCTGGTGAGCGAGCGCCTCATTAAAGAGGACGTTTTTACCTCCATCCACATTGAAGAATTTGAGGTCATGGCCCGGGACACCAAGCTGGGTAAAGAGGATATTACCCGGGATATCCCCAACGTGGGTGAAGACGCCTTGAGCAACCTGGATGAAAGCGGCATCATCAGCCTGGGGTCCGAGGTGCGTCCCGGCGACATTTTAGTGGGCAAAATCACCCCCAAAGGGGAGACCCAGCTCACTCCGGAAGAAAAGCTGCTCCGGGCCATTTTCGGCGAAAAGGCCGGGGACGTGAAAGACACCTCGCTCCGGGTGCCCCCGGGGATCGAAGGGGTGGTGATCGACGCCCGGGTCTTCTCCCGCAAGGGTGTGGAGAAAGACGACCGCAGCCGCTCCATCGAAGACGAAGCGGTGGCCAAACTGCAAAAGGACCAGGCCGACGAGATCGGCATCATAACTCAGACTTTTCGCCAGAAGGTGAAAGACATAGTGGTGGGTCACAAGGTGGCCGACAATCTGGACGACGAGCGTACCGGTAATACTTTCCTCCATGCCGGGGAGCCGGTGCCGCCCGAGCTGGTGAGCCGCCATAATCTTGAATTCTGGCGTCACGTATCCTTTGAGGACCCGGGATTGGAAGACCAGCTGGATCAGCTCCTGGATCACTACCAGGAACAGTTGCACCTGGTGAATATGGTCTTCGAGGCCAAGTTGGGCCGGCTGCGGAAGGTGGACGAGCTGCCGCCTGGGGTGATCAAGAAGGACAAGGTCTTTGTGGCCATGAAGCGCAAGCTGGCCGTGGGCGACAAGATGGCCGGCCGCCACGGCAACAAAGGCGTGGTCTCCCGGCTGATGCCGGAAGAAGACATGCCTTATTTTGCCGACGGCACGCCGGTGGATATCGTTTTAAACCCCTTGGGCGTTCCTTCCCGGATGAACGTGGGCCAGGTGATGGAGACCCACATGGGTTGGGCTTCCCACATCCTGGGCAAACGCGTCGGGGAGATGATCGACAAGTTCTATAGCCTGGAGTCCATCCAGGCGCGCCTGAAGCGCATCCTGAACGCCGATGAGAATCTGGCCAAGGAAATCGATTCCCTGACGTACGACGAAATCCGGCAAATCTGGCAAAAACACTACCAGGAAGGGATTCACATGGCCTCGCCGGTCTTTGACGGCGTCACGGAAGCAGAGGTGGAAGCCTATCTGGCGGAAGCCGGGCTGCCCACCGGTGGGCAGTCGCGCCTGCGGGACGGCCGTACCGGCGAGGAGTTCGACCGGGACGTAACTGTGGGGGTGATGTACATGATGAAGCTGCATCACCTGGTGGCCGACAAGATTCATGCCCGCTCCATCGGGCCGTATTCTCTGGTGACCCAGCAGCCTCTGGGCGGCAAGGCCCAATTCGGCGGCCAACGCCTGGGTGAAATGGAAGTCTGGGCCTTGGAGGCCTACGGCGCGGCGTATACGCTCCAGGAATTCCTGACGGTGAAATCGGACGATGTGGCCGGCCGCACCCGCATGTATGAAAAGATTTTCAAAGGCGAATACGATTTGGAAGCGGGGCTGCCGGAGTCCTTCAACGTTCTGGTGCGGGAGCTCAAGAGCCTGGCGCTCAACGTAGAGCTCCTGAAAAAGGACAAGGAAAAGTCCTGAGGAAAAGTTTTATATGGAAAAAATGCGCGAAGTCGCTTTAGAAGATTTAAATAGCCTGTTTGCCCGGCCGGAAGATCCTATTGCCATCGAGGCAGTACGGTTATCCTTGTCGTCTCCGGACATGATCCGCTCCTGGTCCTTCGGGGAGGTGAAAAAACCGGAGACCATCAATTACCGGACTTTCAAGCCGGAACGGGATGGCCTGTTCTGTGCCAAAATCTTCGGACCCGCCAAGGATTACGAATGCAACTGCGGTAAATACAAGCGCATGAAACACCGGGGGATCACCTGCGAAAAATGCGGCGTGGAGGTGATCCAATCCAAGGTGCGCCGGGAACGCATGGGCCACATCGAGCTGGCCTGCCCGGTGGTGCACATCTGGTTTTTGAAGAGCCTGCCCAGCAAAATCGGGAATCTTCTGGATTTAACCCTGAAAGAGCTGGAGAAGATTCTCTATTTCGAAGCCTTTGTGGTGGTGGACGGCGGCGATACGCCTCTGACCAAGGGTATGCTGTTGTCCGAGGAAAAGTACCGGCAGTCCCGGGAAGAATACGGGGACCGGTTCAAGGCGGGCATGGGGGCCGAAGCCATCCGGGAGATGTTGAAGGTGGTGGAACTGGAGCCCCTGGCGGTGGCGGTGCGCCACGAGATGATCAAGACCAGCTCCGACGCCAAGCGCAAAAAGCTGGGAAAACGGCTCAAGATCATCGACGCGTTCCGGGAGTCCGGCCAGCGTCCCGAATGGATGGTCATGGAAGTGATTCCCGTTTTGCCCCCGGATCTCAGACCATTGGTGCATCTGGACGGCGGGCGTTTTGCCACCTCTGATTTGAACGACCTCTACCGGCGGGTGATTAACCGCAACAACCGGTTGAAACGGCTCCTGGAACTCAACGCCCCGGACATTATCATCCGCAATGAGAAGCGGATGCTGCAAGAGGCGGTGGACGTGCTGTTCGAAAACGGCCGCCGGGGCCGCACCATTACCGGGCCCAACAAGCGGGCGCTGAAGTCCCTGTCCGATATGCTCAAGGGCAAGCAGGGCCGCTTCCGCCAGAACCTGTTGGGGAAACGGGTGGACTACTCCGGCCGTTCGGTGATCGTCATCGGCCCGGAACTGCGGCTGCACCAATGCGGGCTGCCCAAGCAGATGGCCCTGGAGCTGTTCAAGCCCTTTATCTTCCATAAACTGGTGGCCAAGGGTTACGCCACCACCATCAAGGTGGCGAAAAGACTGGTGGACCGGGAGACCCCGGAAGTCTGGGACATCCTGGACGAAGTGGTGCGGGAGCATCCGGTGATGCTCAACCGGGCTCCCACCCTGCACCGGCTGGGCATCCAGGCCTTTGAGCCCCTGCTTATCGAGGGCAAGGCCATTCAGTTGCACCCGCTGGTCTGCACCGCGTTCAACGCCGACTTTGACGGCGACCAGATGGCGGTGCACGTGCCTTTGTCCATCGAGAGCCAGATCGAGGCCCGGGCCTTGATGATGTCTACCAACAACATCCTCTCCCCGGCAAACGGCGATCCCATCATCATTCCCACCCAGGATATCGTCTTGGGCCTTTATTACCTCACCCGGGAACGCCCCTTCGCTCAAGGCGAACGAGTGGCCAAAAACGGCCAGAAGCCCATGCCCTATTCCTCTCCCGAGGAGGTGCGGGTGGCCTACGACCAGGGGTCGGTCCATCTTCAGGCCCGTATCCCGGTGCGCATCGACGGCAAGATTTTCAATACCACGGTAGGCCGGGTGATCCTCCGGGAGATTTTGCCGGCGGGACTGCCCTTTGACCTGATCAACAAGACCATGAACAAAAGGGAGATCCGTAAGCTGGTTTCCCATGCCTACCGCAAGTGCGGCATCAAAGATACGGTCATCTTTGCGGACCAACTGAAGAATCTCGGTTACCGGTACGCCACCCAGGCGGGTATCTCGATTTCCATCAAGGACATGGTGATCCCCAGCCGCAAGCCGGCAATTCTGGGGCAGTCGCAGACCGAAGTGAACCAGGTGGAGGAGCAGTACCAGGAAGGTCTCATCACCGAAGGGGAAAAATATAACAAGGTGGTGGACATCTGGGCCAAGGCCACCGAAGAGATCGCCGCGGAGATGATGGCCGAAATGGCCCGGGAAGTGCTCTCGGTGGAACTGCCAGACCCGGATAACCCGGAAAAGACCATCCTGCATACCGAAGAAGTGGACTCTTTCAACCCGGTCTTTATGATGGCCGACTCCGGCGCCCGGGGCAGCAAAGACCAGATGCGGCAGCTGGCAGGTATGCGGGGATTAATGGCCAAACCCAGCGGCGAAATCATCGAGACTCCCATTACCGCCAACTTCCGGGAGGGCCTCACCGTCCTGCAATACTTCTCATCGACGCACGGCGCCCGGAAAGGCTTGGCGGACACCGCGCTTAAGACCGCCAACTCCGGGTATCTGACTCGGCGGCTGGTGGACGTGGCCCAGGATGCGGTGATCACCGAGGACGACTGCGGCACCATCGACGGCATTAATGTCACGCCCCTGGTGGAAGGCGGCGAGGTTATCGAACGGGTGGGCGACCGGGTCCTGGGGCGCGTGGCACTGGAAGATATCATCGATCCTCACACCGGCGAAGTGCTGGTCATGGCCAACGAAGAGATTGACGAAGAGGCCACCCGGCGCATCGAAGAGTCGGGCCTGGAAAAGTTGCAGATCAGGAGCGTGCTCACCTGCCAGACCCGGCGGGGCGTGTGCGCCAAGTGCTACGGCCGTGATTTGGGTCACGGCACTTCGGTGTCCATGGGTGAAGCCATCGGCATCCTGGCGGCCCAGAGCATCGGCGAGCCCGGCACCCAGCTTACCATGCGTACCTTCCACATCGGCGGCACGGCTTCCCGGCGGGCGGAACAGAGCGTCCACGTGGCCCGGGTCCAGGGGTGGGTGCGGTTCGATAACATGAAGTCGGTGGTGGACCGCTACGGCGATCTGGTGAACCTCTCCCGCCAGGCGGAACTGGTGCTGGTGAGCGAAAAGGGCATCGAACGGGAACGGTATCCTTTGAGCTACGGGGCCCATGTGAAGGTAAAAGAGAGCCAGGAGGTCGCCGCCGGCCAGGTGCTGGCGGAATGGGACCCCTTTACCAACGCCATGCTGACGGAAGTGGGCGGCACCATTAAGTTCGGGGATATTATCGACAACATCTCGGTGCAGGAACGGGTGGACCCGGTGACGGGCAAGGCCTCTCGCCTTATCGTGGAGAGCAAGGACGCGGAACTGCGGCCCCGCATCTCCGTTAAGGATATTGAGGGCAATACCGCCAAGATTCCGGGATCCATCGCTTCGGCCCGATACTTCATGCCGGTGGGCGCCATTATCATGGTGAATGAAGGTGACGAGGTGTCGCCGGGTGACGTCATCGCCAAGATCCCCCGGGAGACCACCAAGACCAAGGACATCACCGGCGGCCTGCCTCGGGTGGCGGAGCTCTTCGAGGTGCGCAAGCCCAAGGAGACCGCCATCATCAGTGAAATCAGCGGGGTGGTTTCGTTCGGCAAGCATATCAAGGGGAAACGCAAGATCATCGTGGCCCCGGAAGTGGGCAAACCCAAAGAGTACCTCATCCCCAAAGGAAAGCACGTGGCCGTGCAGGAAGGCGACTACGTCCGGGCCGGGGATGCGCTGATGGATGGTTCGGCCAATCCCCACGACATCTTAAACATCAGGGGCTTGAAAGAACTGGCCCGGTATCTGGTGGACGAAGTCCAGGAAGTTTACCGGCTCCAGGGCGTCAAGATCAACGACAAGCACATCGAAGTTATCGTGCGGCAGATGCTCCGGCGCATCAAGGTGGTGGACCCGGGCGACACCGAGTTCCTCATGGGTGAGCAGGTGGAAAAATGGGTCTTCGAAGAGAAGAACGACCTGGCCATGGCCCAGGGAAAACGGCCGGCCACGGGTGAACCGCTGCTGTTGGGCATCACCAAGGCCTCGTTGACCACGGAAAGCTGGATTTCCGCGGCCTCCTTCCAGGAGACCACCAAGGTGTTGGCGGACGCGGCAGTGCAGGGCAAGATCGATTTCCTGCGGGGCCTCAAGGAAAACGTGATCATGGGGCGGCTTATCCCTGCGGGCACGGGGCTGGATCAGTACCGGCAATTGGACATCAAGATGAGCGAGGAAGCCACGGCGGAACTGCCGGAGCCCGAGGCCATTGAAATAGATGTGCCCCTGGAGGCGGAGGTTGTCGCGGCACCGGAGCAATAATAGGTTGACAACCTTCTCCTTATTAAATTAAAATAATTAATTTGTGTGGCTGTTTAATCGAGCAGTGAGAAGTGGAGTGTCTATGCCTACAATCAACCAGTTGATTCGCAAAGGCCGGGAGCTGCAGAAGAAGCGCACCGCGTCGCCGGCCCTGCAAAGCTGTCCCCAAAAACGGGGGGTGTGTGTCCGGGTCTATACCACCACGCCCAAGAAACCCAACTCCGCGTTGCGCAAAGTCGCCAGGGTGCGCCTTACCAACGGCATCGAGGTAACCACCTATATCCCCGGCGTGGGCCACAACCTCCAGGAGCACTCGGTGGTGCTTATCCGGGGCGGCCGGGTGAAGGACTTGCCCGGTGTGCGCTACCACGTAATTCGGGGCACTCTGGACGCGTCCGGGGTGCAGGATCGTCGGCGGGGACGGTCGAAATACGGGGCCAAGCGGCCGAAGTAAAAAGAGTTCTGGGTCTTAGGTTCTGGGTGAGAAACTTGGAGCCAGTCTAAGGACCCTCTGGAAAACGAAAAAAGAGGTTTTTATGCCGAGAAAAGGCGGAGTGGTCAAGCGGCCGGTGCCCCAAGACCTGAAATATAACGATGTCCTGGTGAGCCGGTTCATCAACGGGCTGATGGAGCGGGGCAAGAAGAGCACGGCCCAGCGCATCCTGTATAATGCCATGGATATGCTGGGGCAGCGGGGCAACGACGACCCCCTGAAGCTCTTTCATCAGGCGGTGGAAAACGTCAAACCCTTGATTGAAGTGAAATCCCGTCGGGTGGGCGGCGCCACCTATCAGGTGCCCATCGAAGTCCGAGCCGATCGCCGGGCTTCCCTGGCCATCCGCTGGCTGATCAACTACTCCAAGGCCCGGAGCGAAAAATCCATGGAGGCCAAGCTGGCTGCCGAACTTTTGGATGCGGCCAACAACCGGGGCACCTCCATCAAGAAACGGGAAGATACGCATAAGATGGCCGAAGCGAACAAGGCCTTTGCGCATTATAGATGGTAGAAAGTAACGAAGTGCCAAGCTAAGCTTGGCGGAAAAATAACGTTCCCAAGCACAGCTTGGGAACGAGGATTGATTGCTCACAGGCTGGGAAGCCTGTGCCCCTGAAAAACGAGTAAATAAATTTTGACAAGACAGACCCCGTTAAGCCGGGTACGGAATATTGGGTTTATGGCCCACATCGACGCCGGTAAGACCACCACCACGGAACGCATCCTCTTTTACACAGGAGTGACGCACCGTTTGGGCGAAGTGCACGACGGCCAGGCCACGATGGACTGGATGGCCCAGGAACAGGAGCGCGGTATCACCATTACTTCTGCCGCCACCACCTGTTACTGGAAGGACCATCGCATCAACATCATCGACACGCCGGGTCACGTGGATTTTACCATTGAAGTAGAGCGCTCCCTCAGGGTGCTGGATGGCGTGGTGGCGGTATTCGATGCGGTGGGCGGCGTGGAACCCCAAAGCGAGACGGTATGGCGCCAGGCCGACCGTTACGGCGTACCGCGGCTGGCTTTCATCAATAAGATGGACCGGGTGGGTGCGGATTTGCCGCGTTGCCTGAAAATGATGCGGGAGCGCCTCAAGGCCACACCGGTGCTGTTGCAGCTTCCCCTGGGAGAGGAAGACAAGTTCCGAGGAATGATTGATCTCGTCCATATGCAGGCCACTGTGTATGACGAAACCGCCAAGGCCACAGGGACGTCCTTTGAGGTCGTTGAGATCCCAGCGGGTGAACGAGACCGTGCGGAAGAAGCCCGGAACGAAATGCTGGAAGTGCTGTCCGAAGTGGACGAAGGCATCATGGAGCGCTACTTGGCGGATGAGCCGGTGGAGGACACCCTGATTAAATCGGCGCTGCGCCGGGGCACCATTGGTTTGGAGATTGTGCCGGTGCTGTGCGGGTCGGCCTTCAAGAATAAAGGGGTGCAGGCGCTGTTGGATGCGGTGGTGGACTTTCTACCGTCGCCCCTGGATGTGCCGCCGGTGCAGGGCGAGGATGCCAAGGGCAATGTGGTGGAGAGGGCGCCTTCGGATGATGCGCCGTTGGCCGCACTGGCTTTTAAGCTGTTGAGTGATCCCTTTGTGGGCCATTTGACCTTCTTGCGGGTCTACTCCGGGATTTTGGCCTCGGGGTCCAGCGTGCTCAATGCCAGCAAGGGCGTCAAGGAGCGTATCGGGCGCCTGCTCAAGATGCACGCCAACAAGCGGGAAGAGATCAGCGAGGCCTATGCCGGGGACATCGTGGCCGCGGTGGGAATGAAGAACACCACCACCGGCGATACTCTGGCGGATGAGCGGGCCCCGGTAGTTCTGGAGACTTTGCACATCCCCCAGCCGGTCATCGATATCGCCATCGAGCCCGCCACCAAGGCGGACCAGGACAAGCTGGGCCAGGCCCTGAGCAAGATTGCTGCGGAAGATCCGTCCTTTCGGGTGCACAGCGACACCGACACCGGCCAGACCATCATTTCCGGGATGGGGGAACTCCACCTGGAGATCATTGTGGATCGGCTGATGCGGGAGTTCAAGGTGGACGCCAGGGTGGGCAAACCCCAGGTGGCTTACCGGGAAACCATTACCACGGAAGCCGAGGCGGAAGGAAAGTTTGTCCGGCAGAGCGGCGGCCGGGGGCAGTACGGCCACGTGGTTTTCAATGTCAAGCCCCTACCGGCTGGCGAGGGTGTGGTCTTCGCCAACAAAATCGTGGGCGGCGTGATCCCCAAAGAATATATCCCCGCGGTGGAGCGGGGCGTCAGAGAGGCCGCGGCCACCGGGATTTTGGGCTACCCCATGGTGGATGTGGAAATCGATCTGGTGTACGGCTCCTACCACGAAGTGGATTCTTCGGAGCGGTCCTTTCTGATTGCCGGGTCCATGGGGTTTAAGGAGGCTGCCAAGCGTGCCAAGCCGGTGCTCTTGGAGCCCATCATGGACCTGGAAGTGGTAGCCCCGGAAGATTTTGTCGGTGAAGTGATGGGTGAACTGAACGCCCGGCGGGGCCGGGTTACGGGCATGGAGAGCCGGGGTTCCACCCAGATCATTCACGGCCAGGTGCCTTTGGCCACTATGTTTGGCTACGCCACGACCCTCAGGAGCACCACCCAGGGGCGGGCCACCTTTACCATGCAATTCGATCACTACGAACCTGTTGCCGCCTCCCTGGCGGAGGAGATCTTGGGCCGGCGTCAAGTCCGGGCATGATCCTGATTAAAGTAGGAGGAAGTCCTCATGGCCAAGAAGAAGTTTGAGCGCAAGAAGCCGCACGTGAATGTGGGAACGATTGGTCATATCGATCATGGCAAGACGACCTTGACCGCGGCCATCACCAAGCATTTGGCCAAGAAGGGATTG
>Ga0172375_10007688_pt1 | contig 14696 bp, 17 predicted proteins | sample LakKiv1m_FD_114537 | JGI IMG/M metagenome (GOLD analysis project Ga0172375, IMG submission 114537) | Freshwater microbial communities from Kabuno Bay, South-Kivu, Congo - kab_092012_11.1m | ecosystem: Environmental > Aquatic > Freshwater > Lake | place: Democratic Republic of the Congo... | reverse complement strand
GAATAAGATGCGCAATATGCGCGGACTCGTTATAGGCAGGAATAATGACAATAAAACGGTTGCGCATCATTCTTTCCAGAATCTCCTGAACATATACCATTGATCAGGATAAGAACGTATATACCGCTCAAAAACATCCTTACATTTAGATATAATGATATCTAGGTCCTTCTCCCGGTCATTAGTAAGTGTAAAATTCAAAGGTTTCTCAAATATCAGGTTAAAGCTGTCATCTTTATTACGCAACATAAATCCGGGTATGATTGCAGCTTGAGTCTGCAATGCAAAAACTGCAGCACCTTCCGGAAGAAGTGCGGGCTTACCAAAAAATTCCGTAACCCTTCCTTTATCAGTAAAATCCCTGTCTCCTACCAGGGCCAACAACCGGTTATGCCTCAATGCCCTGATGCAGCCCTTGGCAGCCCTTCCCAGAGGAAGGACCTCCATTCCTTTGCTCTCCCTTTTATTATTAAAGAATTCATTTACTTTATCGGACTTATGCGGTAAGGCAACACTTAATAAGGGATATCCTAACTGGGAGATAACTACCCCGCCTAATTCCCAATTGCCTAAATGGGCAGTTATCAGGATAACCCCCTTCCCTGCCTTAATGCCGTTTTCAACATTTTCGATACCTATGATACTTACATTGCGTTTTATATAATCCATATCTAATTTTTTAAAACGCAGAAAATCAACCAGATATTTGGCAAAATTAAGAAAAACATGCAAACGTATAGCAGAAATCTCCTTTTTATTCTTTCTTGGGAAGATTACCCTGAGGTTATCCGTGACCATTCTGCGATCCCTAAAGGCAAAAATATAGTAAAACGCTGAAAGAAATTTCGCTACTGAATACGCTATCTTTAAAGGCATGGACAAAGACAGGGCCTCACCTACCTTATAAAATAAATAACTCATTGTTCTCCCAACTCTTTCAAAACAAATTTTGCAATATCAATGCTTGCTTGCGGCTTGGCTATTCTTTTAACGGCTTCGTTTATACGGACGAGCTTGTGCGGGTGCTCGATCAAATCATTTACAGCCTGATAAACTCCTTTAGGCTTATCTACTTTTAAAGCCGCTCCGCTTGAAGTTAAATACCTGGTATTATTCGCCTCCTGCCCGGGTAATGGCTTTACAATTACCATTGGCTTACCCTTAGCCAATACTTCGGAGGTAGTTACGCCTCCCGGCTTACTGATAACTATATCTGCTAAATCCATAAGCTCATTGATATGCTGGACATAACCAAAGAGAAGTATCTTCTTCTTGTACCTCTTTATCCTTCTTTTTAATGTCTTATAAAGCTTCCTGTTTGTCCCTGTTACAACTATCTCCTGTATATCAGGCTTAACTTTCTCTAGCGCCCTTACGATAGTCTTAATCGGGCCTAATCCCTGGCCTCCGCCCATAATTAATACTACGGGGACACCAGCTTTAAGTTTATATTTATGGATAAGGTCGGTTTTTTCTTGGGGCTGGATAAATTTAGGGTCAAAAGGAATACCTAATGGTTTAACCTTTTTAGCAGAAACATCTCTTTTGATTAAGGAAGAGGCGATATCCTCCGATGGCACTATATAATAATCAACCCTATCGTAAATCCAGTATGCATGCGGGACATAATCTGTTAGCACCGCAATTAACGGAAGGTCAGAGCCGTAAGTCTTCTTATAATCCGCCACCATCCCGCATGGAAAAGCCTGAGTGCAGATAACCGCATCAGGCATAAATTTATCGAAAAGCCTTTTTAATTTCGGAGAATTAGCTTTGTGGATATTATTTTTTGTGCGCTCTATCCTTTTGACTATTTTAGGATTATCATAAAGGTAATCCCAAATCTTCGGGGCTATTTTAATAATCCCCATATAGATGCTGTTAGTTATCTTCTCCGCAACAGGATTAGTATAGTTAAAAGCGTTGATATTTAGTATTTCCGTATCGGGCCTTAAGATGCGTATGCCCTTTTCTATGGCCATAGCAGCATTGCGATGCCCGGAAACTTCCGATATGTACATTAAGATGATTCGCTTAGGACGCATGGCGAGAGCTACAGAGTTCCTTCAAGGCATAATTCCATGAATGCCTCGGTTACCAGGGGAGAAAATTGCAGATTAGAAAGCTTGGCAATCTCTTTAACAGCCTCATCCCTATACAAGGCAGGGCGGTAAGGCCTATCCGTAGTCATGGCATCAAAAGAATCGGCAACGGATATTATTGAAGCAATCAAAGGGATCTCTTCCCCCTTTAACCCCTCGGGATAACCTGAGCCATCTGGCCTTTCGTGGTGGTATTTTATCCCAACTATAGACTCTTCCAACTCCTTAATCGGCTTCAGGATAGTAGCTCCTATTAGGGGGTGCTCTTTAATTCTGTTTCTCTCTCCTACCGTAAGAGCGCTCCTTTTATTCAAAATATTTTCTGGTATTCCGATTTTACCGACATCATGCAACAGGCTGGCTATATGCAAACTCTCCAGGAACTTTTCATTTATCATCTTTTTATTTTTATTCTTAAGCCTCTTGGCTATCTGGAGGCTAAAATTCGTTACCCTGGTAGTATGGCCATGGGTATAATTATCCTTTGCTTCTATTGCAGCCACCAAGGCAATAGTAGTGCGCATAAATAACTGGTGTTTTTTATTTAATTCTATTTCCAAATCTTTAAAAAGCTGAGCGTTTCTAATCGCCATAGCCATATTTGAAGCTAGGGCCGAAAAGAAGTCCAACTCCGCACAGAGAAATGCTTTACCGTTTGTTTTTTTGCCTAGGAGAAAAAGGCACAATAGATCCTCTCTGAAATAGCTTGGTATACATACCACTGTCTCTAGAAGCCTTGCCTGATATAAGGCATCATTTAAAAGGCTCTTTGCCCTTGAGGTAAGAACCTGGTTCTTTAAGGCCTTTTCTGCAGAATCAAGCGTAAGGATATCTTTTTTAAATAGTATCCTGTTGTTGCGCTCTCTAAAAAAACGTATAAGCGGGTCATCCTTATCTAGCGAGGCAAAACCGATAGGAACTTTATTTTCAAGTGATCCTCCGGATAAACTTAAAACATAGGTCTGGCGCTTCGGGTCATAGAGAAGCACGCTTGCATGCTCTATGCCCGCTTTATCAACCAGTGCGCGGATGATGGTTTTAATCAATACATCCGGATCGTGCACAAGTATCATGCTACGCGCAGCATTTTCTAATTCTTTCTTAAAATCAATAGGCATGAATTTTCCTTTCAATATATACTAACAAATTAGCATATATTGTCAAGGCTTTAACTCTCCTGAATAACCCCTAGAAGAGCGCCTACCTGAATATCTTCTCCTACTGAAGCGGTAATTTCTGAAAGGATCCCCTGGCAGGGGCTGGGTAGGTTAAAAGTTGCTTTATCCGTGGTAAGTTCCACTAAGTCTTCTTTTTCGGTTACCTTATCTCCTACTTTGAAAAACCAATATGAAACCGTTGCTTTTTTAATACCCTCTCCGAGTTCGGGCAAGAAAACCTTAATCATTTTTAAAACCTCCGGATTATGATTTAGTATTATTTTAAAGCTTCGCCAATGGCCTCGCTAATAGAAGGATGCGCAAATACAGTAGCCTTTATATCTTTGACTTTAAGCCTGCAGGATATAGCCAAGCTCAACAATCCCGCTATTTCAGCCGCACTTGGCCCGATCATTGAGAAACCTAAGATAGCTCCTGTTGTGCTATCCGAGATTATTTTTAAAAAACCCCGGGTTTCATCAAGAATGCGTGCCATACCCGAAGCCATAAAATCAAATTTTCTTATGTCTATTTTTATTTCTTCTTTTCTGGCCTGTTCAATGCTTAACCCTGAAGAAGAAATCTCTGGATTAGTAAAAATACAATTTGGTATATTTAAAGGATATGCTTTTTGTTTTTCAGCATCATTAAATATATTTTCTACGGCAGCCCTTCCCTGGTATCCGGAAAGATGCGCAAGCATAATCCGGGACGTGCAATCTCCCGCAGCGTATATATTATCTACGTCCGTCTTCAAATAATCATCGGTTATAACCCTGCCCCTGTCTAATTTTACACCCAATTCTTTAAGCCCGGGAATATTAGTATCGGCCACCCTGCCAATACAAACTAAAATAAGGTTATAATCCTGTTTATTTACGCTTAATTCATTAACGCCGGTTTTAACATTAATACCATTTTTTTTAAAAATAGCCTCTAGTTTAAAGGCTATATCGCTGTCTTCTCCGGGGAGGAGCTGTTTTTCTCTTTCTATAATGGTAACATGCGAGCCAAAGGTAGAAAATAAGTTTGCAAATTCGCACCCTATAGCGCCTCCTCCTATAACCAATAATGAAGAGGGTGCTTCCTTCAAGGCCAAAGCCTCGTTACTGGACAGCACCTTTTTATAGTCAAATTCAAAACCCTTTAGCTCTAAGGGTTTCGATCCAGTAGCGACAATAATAAACCTTGTCTTAATGACCCTCCCGTCTATTACTATGTCTTGTGCGGATATAATCCTCGGTTCTCCTTTAAAAAGGTCAATACCTTTAAGCATAAAAACCATGCCGGAGCGTAAAGAATCAACAGTTCTATCTTTTCTTGACAATACCTTAAGGAAGTTCAAGGAGGGTTTTGAGCTTATAACTCCAAAATCAGAAGACTTATTTACCAAGTCGAATATTCTAGCAGCGTGTATTAACGACTTTGTGGGTATACAACCTAAATTTAGGCAGGTGCCTCCGACTTCCTTTCTTTCAATGAGGGCTACTTTTAATCCCATTTCTTTAGCCCTTATACTGGCGCTAAAACCTGCCCACCCCGCCCCGATTACTACTAAGTCATACATGGAAAACCCTTTATAAGCTTAGAGAGCGAATTTGCTGATTCTGAAAGTTTTTCTGACTCCTGTTTATTTAAATCTAATTCGATTATTTTCTCAACTCCCTCTCTCCCCATCCTGCATGGCATCCCTATGCAAACATCCCGTATTCCGTATTCGCCGTCTAAATAAGCAGAGACTCCAATTATACCTTTTTCATCTCTGACAATTAAGCCGATCATTTGAGTTATCGCAGCAGACGGTGCGAAAAATGCGCTTCCAGTGCCTAGCTTAGCTACAATCTCAGCCCCTCTGCTTACAGTCTTGTTTACGATAAAGTCTGTTTTTTCCTGGCCTGCAAACTCCGGCAAAGTTAACCCTTTCACCTTTGTATGCCTAGGTAAAGGCAGCATTCCTTCGCCGTGCGTTCCGATAACCACTGCTTTGATATCATCTACTGGTAATTTAAACTCCGCGGCAATAATATTTGCGAACCTTGCCGCATCTAAACTCACACCCATGCCAAAAACCTTATTTTTCTTAAAACCCGTTGTTTTTAAAACAAGATAAGTCATAAGATCTAACGGATTTGTAACTACGATGACTACTGACCCCGGGGCGAGGGATTTAATACTTAAGGATAATTCATTTAGTATCTGAGAGTTTTTTAGAAACAGGTCTTCGCGAGTCATGCCGGGTTTTCGCGCAAGGCCGGCAGTAATTACGATAATATCCGAACCGCTTATGCTGAATATATCCTCTGTTCCTTTAACGCTATAATCCAAACTTAAGAGGGGCCTTGCATCTTCCAAGTCAAGGGATTTGCCCAGAGCCAATCCTCTGGCAATATCAACAAGCATAACTTCCCCTAAAGATGCCTGGGCAATTCGCATTGCCGTAAGACTCCCCACATTTCCTGCTCCGAGTACGGATATTTTCATTACTTGAGCCCTATTTTAATTTATTAATAACAGCATCAGCCATTTCCTGGGTTCCAGATGCATGAGGATCGTTAGGATTGGTTTTAAAATCGTAGGTTACGCAAGCTCCTTCCAAGATAACTTTCTTTACGGCATTTTCTAGCCTTGCCGCAGCGGCTGCCTCACCCAGGTAATCCAACATGAGCACTGCAGAGAGTATCATCGCCGTAGGATTGACTTTATTTAACCCCTTATATTTCGGGGCAGAGCCATGAACCGCTTCAAACACTGCGATACCCTCTCCGATATTGGCTCCCGGTGCTACACCCAAACCCCCTATTAACCCCGCACAAAGGTCAGAGAGTATATCCCCATAAAGGTTAGGCAGCACCAACACGTCATAATTATGCGGCTTTTGCACTAATTGCATACACATATTATCTACAATCGCCTCTTCAAAAATAACTTTTCCCGCGTATTCTTTTGCTACTTCTCTGCCAGTTTTCAAGAACAACCCATCTGTAAACTTCATAATGTTTGCCTTATGCACAATTGTTACTTTTTTGCGGTTGTGCTTTAAGGCATACTCAAAAGCAAACTTCACTATTCTTTTTGAAGCGAATTTTGATATAGGCTTAATAGATAGGCCTGAATCTGGGCGTATCTTATTTTTGCTCAATCCTTCGATTTTTTCAATTAGCTCCTTAGTTCCTTTAAGCCCTTCCTCAAACTCAATTCCCGCATAAAGGTCTTCGCTGTTCTCGCGTATTAAAACTAAATCTATATCTTTATACCTGCTTTTTACCCCGGTATAAGATTTAGCCGGCCGTACGCAGGCATAAAGATTAAGCGCCTGCCTAATTGCAACATTTACTGACCTAAACCCCTCTCCTATCGGAGTTATGATTGGGCCTTTTAACGCTACTTTATTTTTAACTATAGACTCTAGAACTCTTTTTGGCAAAAGCTCGCCATTAGCCTTAAGAGAATCAGACCCGGCAAGAACCTCTTCCCATTCAATTTTTACGCCAGTAGCATCAACACACCTTTTTGCTGCAAGAGTAACTTCCGGGCCGATTCCGTCTCCCGGTATTAATGTCACCTTATATGCCATTTTAAACCTTTAACTCTCCGTATTTCTTAAAATAGTTAATAATGCCGCCTTCTTTTAATAGTTCCTGCATAAATACAGGCAAAGGCTTAATTTCAAGGTTAATATTTCTAGACGTATTCACGATTATTCCGTTATCCAAATCTATCTGGAGTGCATCGTTATCTTTAATTTTATCAGTATCAGTTTCAATAAGGCACAAGCCTATATTGAAAGCGTTCCGGTAAAATATACGCGCAAAACTTTTAGCCAAGACAGCATTAACGCCGGACTCCTTGATTACCAGGGGAGCCTGTTCACGGGAAGAACCCATTCCAAAGTTCTCCCCCGCTACAATAAATGTTCTGCCAGGGGTTATTTTAGAATAAAAAATAGGGTCGATATCTTCCATAATATGCTTTGCCAATTCTTTAATATCGGTTATGGCAAATTTATACCTGCCCGATATAATAAAATCAGTATTAATGTTATCCCCTAGTTTAAGAGAGTTGCCAACAAGCTTCATAGTTGTTTAAATTCCTCTGGGTTTTTGACTTTAGAGAATGCCATATCAAAGGTTATTAAGCCTTTCTGAGTCAACTCTTTCAATGATTTGTCCATTGTACGCATTCCATATTGGAAACCTGTCTGCATAAGGGTAGGAATCTGCTCTATTTCCTGTTCACGTATAAGATTTCTTATTCCGGGAGTTGCCATCATAACTTCCGAAGCAAGCACCCTGCCGTTTCCGGAGGCGTTAGGAAGCAAGAGTTGCGAAACTACTCCTTGAAGGCAATCTGCCAGTTGTAGCTTAACCTGCTGTTGCTGGTGAGAAGGAAACACATCGATGATTCTTGCTACTGTCTGCGGGGCGTCAGGAGTATGTAAAGTAGCTAAAACTAAATGTCCGGTCTCTGCTGCGGTAAGCGCGGTAGATATAGTCTCTAAATCGCGCATTTCCCCTACTACAATAACATTTGGGTCCTGCCTTAAAGCATGCCTTAAGGCTTCGGCAAAAGAATGAGTATCAGCATATACCTCCCTTTGCTTAATTATACTCTTGTTATTCTTAAAAATGAATTCTATAGGGTCTTCTATGCAGATAACGAGAGATTCCCTCTCGTTATTGATTAAGTTAATCATTGCAGCTAAAGTAGTGGTTTTTCCCATCCCTGTAGGCCCGGTTACCAGGACTAAACCATTGGGTTTGCGCGCAAGATCGGTTATAATCGAAGGTAGGCCTAATCCCTCAATAGTAGGTATCTCCAACGGAATTCTTCTAAAAGCTGCTTCTACGCAACCCTTTTGCATATGTATATTTACCCTGAACCTGTCTAATTCAGGCAAGGCAAGAGAAAAATCTAACTCCAGATTTCTTTCGAACATCTCTTTTTGCGGATTAGCTAATATACCGTAGATCATCTGCTTTAAATCCTGCCTTGCTATTGGGTCTGTTTTTGTGCGGTATAGCTTGCCGTTAAGCCTTAAAATCGGAGGCTCATTCTCGGTAATGTGCAAGTCTGAAGCCCCGTTCTTAATACATAAAAGCAATAAATCGCGTATCTCCATATCCAACCTCTCTTTTTATAAAAATTCCCTGGGGTCAGTAATATACCCTTTTATCGCCGAAGCTGCTACTGTAGCAGGAGAAGCTAAATATATAAAAGCAGTAGGATTGCCCATCCTCCCTTGAAAGTTCCTATTGGCGCTTGAAATAACTGTTTCTTTATCCGCAAGTATTCCGTTATGCGTGCCAACGCAAGGCCCGCAACCTGCTGCAACAATAACCGCGCCTGCCCTAACGAAAATATCCACATATCCGGATTTTAATGCGTCAATAAAAACAGGCCTGGAACTTGGAGCAATAATAAACCTTACGCCAGGACTGACATGCCTGCCTTTTAATATTTTAGCAGCTACTTTTAAATCTTGCAAGCGACCATTAGTGCAAGTCCCTAAGAACGCTTCATCAATTTTTACCGAGTTTAATCCTAAGGCTGGCTTAGCGCTGTCTACGCTATGAGGAACCGAAACCTGCGGGCCAATACCGGATATATCAAAATTAAGGGTATCTTCATATTCTGCATCAGGATCAGCAGAAACCGCCCTGATATTCCGGCTCTTTACTCCTCTTGACTTAAGCCAGGAAAATGTAAGTTTATCTATAGGCATAAATCCTGCTTTTGCCCCCATTTCTACCACCATATTACTTATAGTAAACCTCCCGTCCATACCCATATTATCAATAACCGGACCACAGAATTCAACAGCCTTATAAGTTGCTCCATTAGACTTTATCGCAGTAATAATGTAGAGCGCTATATCCTTAGGATAAACTCCTTTAGGGATCTTGCCGCTTACTATTATCTTTATCGTCCTGGGTACCTTAAACCAGTTCTTTCCGGTTGCCAAGACAATAGCTAGATCGGTTGAACCGACACCTGTGGCAAAAGCGCCTAGGGCCCCATAAGTACAGGTATGGGAATCAGCTCCTAAAACCAAACTGCCGGGCAAAATCTCGCCTGACTCAGGGATAACTTGATGGCAGACCCCGCATCCGATATCAAACAGGGTAACGTTAAAATCTTCTGAAAACTTTCGCATCTTCTTATGTACCCTAGAGACACCCTCGCTTGGAGACGGAGCGCTATGGTCTATTACCATACAAAATCTTGTTTTTAACTCTTTTAACCCCAACTCATTAACTCTATCGACAATAATAGAGCTGGTTCCATCCTGCCCAAAAGCAAAATCTACCTTGCATACTGCAAAATCGCCGGCAGTAAGTTCTTTGCCGGCATGCGCGCTTAATATCTTTTCAGCAATAGTTTTACCCATTTAAAAAATCGTTAATTCTATCCATCCCTTTTTTTAACTGATCCAAACCGGTAGCAAAGCTAATCCGTATATAATTATTCATGCCAAAACCATCTCCGGGAATAAGGCTGACGTATTTTTCTTCCAGAAGCCTATTGGCAAATTCCGCTGATTTTAAGCCAGCCTTGCCGATATCGCAAAAAATATAAAAGGCGCCTTGAGGAATAATTGCCTTTATGCGCGGCATGCTGTTTAACCTGTCTATGCAATAATCACGCCTGGCCGTGAATTCAGAAGAAATCTCATTGAAGAAGTTTCCGCTATTGCTTAATGCAGCTACGGCGGCTTTTTGAGCAATAGAGTTGGGGTTAGAAGTCGAATGATCCTGAAGTCTTGATACGGCCTCGGATATATTCGGGGCTGCGGCAAGATAGCCTATGCGCCATCCGGTCATAGAATAACTCTTAGACAAACCGTTTATGGTAATGGTTAAATCATAGATATCCTTATTAAAAGAAGCTATTGATATATGCTTTAAGCCGTCATAAATAAGTTTCTCGTAAATCTCATCGCTAATAACAAATATTTTATTACTAACGCATATCTCCGCTATATCTCTTAGCTCCTTTTCGTTATATACGCATCCAGTCGGATTGGAGGGGCTATTCAAAATAAATACCTTGGTTTTAGGATTTATCTGCTCTTTCAGCTGCTGCGGGGTGACTTTAAAGTTATTTTCAGGAGAAGTCTTTATAAAACGCGGTTTTCCCATGCATAAGTTAACCATCTCAGGGTAGCTAACCCAGTAAGGCTGAGGTATCAACACTTCTTCTCCTGGGTCTAAAAGCACGAATAAGGAGTTAAAAATGCTGTGCTTTGCTCCGCAAGAGACAACTATTTGGCTGGGAAGATATTCCAGGGAATTATCTTTTTTAAACTTCTCTGATATTAGATTCTTTAGTTCCGGAATTCCTGTGGTAGGGGTATACTTGGTAAAACCTTTCCTAATCGCATCTATTCCCGCTTCTTTTACGAAATCTGGCGTATCAAAATCAGGCTCTCCTGCGGCTAAATTTACGATATCGTAACCTTCGGCCTTTAACTTTTTTGCCTTTGAGGTTATAGCAAGGGTTGAAGAAGGCTTTACTTGTTTGAGCCGCTCAGCTAACCGAATATCTATACGCATCAGAATATATGCTTTATAACGAATCTCTTTCTCTCTTAAAAATTTTCTTTATGCCTCCGAAGAATTTCTTAGCAGGCTTTTTAGGCTCATCCTTTCTTTCCTTTGGCAGCTCCAGTTTCGCGTCTTCCGTGCCGGATTCAGAGATAACTTCCTTTGCTTTCTTTTGTTTCTTCGCCTCTTTAATTTTTCTCTCGGTAAGTTCAAAAATAACTAACTTCGCGTTATCTCCCCTGCGTTTCTTCAAGCTTATAATCCTCGTAAAACCACTAGGCCTTTTCTCAAATAACGGGCCTATATCCTTGAAAAAACGGGAGACAAGCTCATGTGAACCGATTATTTTAAAAGCCTGGCGCCTGGCGCTTAAAGTATTCTCCTTAGCCAGAGATACCAGTTTTTCAACCAAAGGCCTGGCTGATTTAGCCCTTGATATAGTAGTTTTGATTCTTTGGTGGATAACCATATTTCTGGCAAGGCTCTTTAAGGTAGCTTTATTCCAGCTGGTAAAACGGTTTAATTTTGATCTCTTATTGGCGTGTCTCATTGTTTTTTTAAGCCTTCTTTAATTTTTTGGAGTCCACTTGCATCCCCAGGGTCAAACCCATAACCATAAGCAATTCTTTTATTTCGGTTAAGGACTTTTTGCCGAAATTCTTAAAGCTTAGCATCTCATCTTCCGACTTTTTAACTAAATCAGCGATAACCTTAATTCCTGCCTCTCTTAAGCAATTGGAACTACGGACAGAAAGTTCCAGCTCCGAAATAGGGAGCCTTAACTTTTCATAGACAGCTGTCTCTTCCTTAGTCATTTCAGGTTCTTCTTCAGCAATATCGTCAGGAAGTTGTCCGAAATTAACAAATATATCCAGGTGCCTTTGAAGAATATTTGAAGCATAGAGCAGCGCATCCTTCGGGCTAATTGCGCCGTTCGTGAAAATTTCCACCATTAACTTATCGTAATCGGTCCTTTGCCCCACACGGGTATTCTCTACAAAAAAGTTTATTTTTTTTATCGGGGTAAACACCGCATCCACAGCAATTACGCCCGCAGTCTTCTCCTCTTTTTTATTTAACTCTGCAGTAATATACCCTCGGCCGCGGGAGACTTCCATCTCAATATTCAATTTCGCATCTTTAGTCAAAGTGGCCAGATATAAATCAGGGTTGATTATCTCTATAGTATCATCGGTTTCAATATCTTCTGCTCTTATCTCTCCTTTTTGCTTTGCCGAAATTGTTATGACTTTAGGTATTTTTGAATGCGAATTCAGCACGAGGTTTTTTATATTCAGGATTAATTCCGGGACATCTTCAAGAAGCCCGGGAATAGCGGAAAATTCGTGCGAAACTCCGGCAATCTTAATGCTTGTTACAGCACTTCCCTCTATCGAAGAAAGTAGAACTCTGCGTAAAGAATTCCCCAAGGTAACCCCATAACCCCTTTCAAAGGGGGCAGCAGAGAATTTCCCGTAAGTATTGGTATAGCTTGACTCTTCACACTCTAACCTCTTTGGCAGCTGAAAATCTCTCCATTTTATACCCATCTATTTCCTCCTTAAAATAAACTTAAGTTTATTTGGAATATAACTCGACTATTAGCTGTTCCTGGATATTCTGCTGTATATCCTCTTTTTCGGGAAGCCTTAAAACCCTGGCAGTCAAATCGCCAACCTTAAATTCCAGCCAACCGGGCACGCTTCTATCTTTAGAAAGCTCCAGGTTATCTTTAAGCTTAGTTAAGGCTTTATCTTTAGCCTTAACCTGAACAATATCATCTTTTTCTATCAGGAAAGAGGGGATATTAACCCTTTTTGCATTAACAAAAACGAAATTATGCCTTACGATCTGCCTTGCCTGCGATCTTGATAAACCTAATCCAATTCGGAATATCACATTATCCAGCCTTCTCTCTAAAAGCTGCAGAAGCACCTTACCGGTAACGCCCTTTGACCTTGAGGCAAGCTTAAAATACTTACGGAATTGTTTCTCCAGAACACCATAAGTCCTTTTTACCTTTTGCTTTTCCCTTAATTGTAAGCCGTAATTGGAAAGCTTCTGACGCTTACCTTTTCCCTCACCATGCTGCCCCGGAGCATAAGCCCTTTTTCCCGCAGGACATTTTTCAGTATTACACTTTGTCCCTTTAAGAAATAGTTTTTCGCCCTGCCTCCTGCATAACCTGCATACCGCATCAATATAACGCGCCATAAATTATACTCTCCTTTTCTTCTTAGGACGGCATCCGTTATGCGGGATAGGAGTCACATCCTTAATTAAAGTAATAATCAGGCCTGCAGCTTGAAGTGCCCTAATTGCAGATTCCCTGCCGAACCCTGGACCCTTAACACGAACCTCAACTTCCTTTAAGCCTATATCTTTTGCCTTTCTCGCAGCGTCTGAAGCAGCTACTTGTGCGGCAAAAGGCGTTGATTTTTTGGAACCACTGTATCCGACTATCCCCGGGGCGGACCAAACCAAAACATTCCCCTGCCTATCAGTAATAGTAATAATAGTATTATTGAAACTGGCCTGGATATGCGCAATACCAGAGGTAATCCCCTTTGCAATCTTCTTCTTTTTAGCTTTTTCTTTTGTCGCCATTAATCTTCTCCCGTTTTTTCTTTACTTAGCCGGTTTAGCCGACTTTGCCGGCTCAGCCTTCTTAACAATAGCCATATTCCCCTTGCGCGGGCCTTTGCGCGTCCTGGCATTGGTACGTGTCCGCTGCCCTCTTGCCGGAAGACCTTTTCTGTGCCTGGAGCCTCTCCAAGAGCCTATATCCATTAATCTTTTTATATTTTGCGAGATATCCCTGCGCAAATCTCCTTCTACCCTTAAGGAACCCTTTTGTAGAAAATTAGTTATGCGCGCTACCTCCTCTTCGCTTAAATCTTTAGCGCGTTTAGCGGGGTCAATATTTATCTCTTTAAGCAGCTTACCCGATTGGACCCTGCCAATACCATATAAATAAGTAAGCGATATTTCAATTCTTTTCTCTTTAGGGATATCAACACCCAGGATTCTCGGCATAAAACCTCTCCTTTATGTAATATTATTAGCTAACTTACCCCTGCCTCTGCTTATGCTTAGGATTGGAGCAAATTACCCTGATTATCCTTCGCCTCTTGATAATCTTGCATTTATCGCAAATCTTTTTGACCGATGCTTTTACTTTCATTTATTTAACCCTAAAAGTTATCCTACCTCTGCTTAAATCATAAGGAGATAATTCCAGTTTAACTTTATCCCCGGGAAGTATTCTTATGAAATTCATGCGCATTTTTCCTGAGACATGAGCTAACACAACATGGCCATTCTCAAGCTCTACCCTAAACATGGCATTGGGAAGCGCTTCAAGAATTTTTCCTTCGGTTTCAATAAGCTCCTCTTTAGGCATAATCAGTCAGTATTTTAGGCCCTTCTGCGGTAATAGCTACTGTATGTTCAAAATGGGCTGACGGAAACCTGTCCTTAGTTACCGCGGTCCACCCATTAGGAAGAATTTTTGCTTCCCAACTGCCCATATTAACCATTGGCTCAATTGCCAATACCATGCCGTTTTTTAAAACCGGGCCCTGATGAGGAATCCCGAAATTTGGGATCTCCGGTTCCTCGTGCAGGCTTAGGCCTATTCCATGCCCTACAAATTGCCTGACAACAGAAAACCCTTTACTTTCAACAAAGCTTTGAATCCGGCTTGAAATATCCGAGAGGTTATTCCCTGCAATCGCTTCCTTTATTGCTTCATCCAGGGCCCTTCGCGATACCTCAACCAACTTATTAACCTGAGGGCTGATTTTTCCAACAGCTAAAGTTACAGCTGCATCGGTGAAATAACCGCCGTAATTTACCCCGAGGTCAATCCCTATTATATCCCCTTCCCGAAG
>Ga0172375_10007687_pt1 | contig 14699 bp, 11 predicted proteins | sample LakKiv1m_FD_114537 | JGI IMG/M metagenome (GOLD analysis project Ga0172375, IMG submission 114537) | Freshwater microbial communities from Kabuno Bay, South-Kivu, Congo - kab_092012_11.1m | ecosystem: Environmental > Aquatic > Freshwater > Lake | place: Democratic Republic of the Congo... | reverse complement strand
TTTCACTTATGGCCTAGTATGGGCTATTCTTTGGTTTGCTAATCTTCAAAATATACTTTATCTAGCTGTAGGGTATATTTTAGCATCATTTGCTTTTTTAACTGGCGCATACTTCATGATTGGCAACGAACTAAAAGAAACTTTATTTAAAAATATTAAAAATATTAAGAAAAAACTAACAAAGCAGGCATTATACACATAAAACTTTGAAGTTTTTAAAGAAAGAAGATATGATAAGTAGACTTGCTAAAAATATTGCTAAAAATACTCCTTTAATAAAAAATCTGGCAGAAAAAATATCTAAATCTATGAAATCAAAAGGGATTTTTCCTCCTGGCCATTACTATTCACCCGTTCCTTCTGTCAGCGAACTGAAAAAAAATGAATCCCGTATCTGGAGAAGTGAATTATCTCAAAAAATCGAAGGGATAGACTTAAATATTGCTGAACAATTACAATTATTCGATGAGTTCAAAAAATATTATAAAGATCTGCCATTTAAAGAAAACAGGTCAGAACATTTCCGATTTCATCTTAATAATGATTACTATCCTTACTTGGATGCAATTTGCCTCTATTGTATGATAAGAAAAACTAAGCCTCAGCAAATAATCGAAGTGGGCTCTGGTTATTCTTCTGCCTTAATGATAGATACAAATGAAAGGTATTTTAATAATCAAATTAAGATAAAATTTATCGAGCCGAATCCCCAAAGGCTGTTATCCTTAATGAAAAAAAAAGATAAAAATCAATACATTATTTCCCCTAAAAACGTCCAGGATTGCCCCATAGAAGGATTTTTTTGTTTAAAAGAAAACGACATTTTGTTTATAGATTCATCACATATTTCAAAAATCGATAGTGATGTAAACTACATTCTGTTTGAAATTTTGCCTAAATTGAATAAAGGAGTGTTTATTCATTTTCATGATATATTTTATCCTTTTGAATATCCTAAAGAATTTATTTATAACGGCATGTTTTTTAATGAGAATTATTTACTCAGGGCTTTTCTTGAATATAACCCTGCATTCAAAATTGCCTTCTTTAATACCTATTTAAAACTCTTCTTTAGAGAAAAATTCGAAAAAGAAATGCCGCTTTGCCTTAAAAGTATAGGCGGTAGCATCTGGATAAAAAAATGCTAGAGGTTAATCAATGAATGTACTATTCGTCCATTCTTTACAAGATATTCATTCGGCTGAAAAACCGATCCATAATTATCAGTATATCCAATTCGGAATTTCTTATATTTCATCTTTACTAAAAACACATGGCCACACTACAAGATTACTAGTTTTAACCAGAGAAACAAACTTTATAGAAATCGAAAAACATATTCAGGCATTTAAACCAAAAATTATATTTTTTTCTATTGTTTTCAGCGAGTATGCTTTCATCGCAAAAATAGCAAAATATTTAAAAAATAGATTCCCTGATGTCTTTCTATTAGCGGGCGGGCCTCATATAACACTAAACCCAGAAGAATGCATATCTGCTGATTTTGACGCTATTTGCATAGGAGAAGGAGAATATCCGGCTTTAGAACTAATTAATAAATTGGAAAAAGGTGAATTGCCGCTTAATATAGCTAACCTTTGGATAAAAAATAACGGGGTAATCGAAAAAAACACGCCCAGGCCTTTTTTAGAAAACCTTGATTCATTGCCTTTTCCTGATAGAGAAATGTGGAAACCCTGGGTTGCTGATTTGAATAATAACTACTCAATTTTACTTGGGCGGGGCTGCCCATTCCAGTGCAGTTATTGCTGTAACCATGCTTTTAAAAAAATAGCTGCAGGAAAATATGTAAGATTAAGGTCAATAGCTAATATAATCAAAGAGCTACAAAGTATTAAAATAAATATTCCTACTGTTAAGAATATTTTTTTTGAGGTAGAAACAATCGCAATAGATAAGAATTTTGCGTTAGGATTAGCCGAAAAATTAAAAGATATAAACAAAGGTGATAGCCGCATGGCTTTCGGTACAAATATTCGGATTACACCTAATGCCAATCTCGAAGAAATATTAATTTCATTTAAGGATTGCGGATTTAAATCTATAAATATCGGTGTCGAATCAGGAAGCGAAAAAATCAGGTCAGAAATTTTAAAAAGGAACTATACAAATGATGATATTATAAAGACAGTGAACTTAGCAAGAAAGCTTAATTTAGAAGTAAGTTTTTATAATTTAATTGGCATCCCTGGAGAAACTCTTAAAGATTTTAAAGAAACAATTAAAATTAACCGTAAATGTTTGCCAGATCGGTATTCTTTAAGCATATTTTTCCCTTATCCCGGTACAGACTTGTATATTATAAGTAAAAATACCGGACTTATAAACAGAGAGCTTGATATTAGAATGGAAAGATCCAGAGCAATTCTTAATATGCCGCAATTCAGCGCAAAACAAATCCAACACAATTATATATGGTTCGATTATAATGTATATAGAGGGAAAAAGCCTTTACACAAAATACTAACTCAGGTTATACTGGCTAAAATTAAAACTAGTTATAAATTAAATTTTTTATCTAAGCCGCTAATTAATAATAAAACTTTCAGATTAATAAAAAAATGTTCCGTTAATAAAAATTTATTCCATATGCAAACAATATCAGTAGCTATTGTAGCTAAAAACGAAGAAAATAATATCGAAAAATGCCTTAATAGTGTAAAATGGGCTGACGAAATTATCATTGTTGATATGTTTAGCACTGATAAGACTGTTCAGATTGCTAAAAAATTTACGGATAAAATATATTCTTATTACGATTATTTTATCGATATCGGCAAGAATTTTGCTTTTGAAAAAGCTGGCTGCGATTGGGTTTTAAGCTTAGATGCAGATGAGATTATAACTGACAACCTACATAAAGAAATTATACAAGTTATTAATAGTAATTCTCTTCATAATGGATTTTTTATTCCATTCAAACATTATTTTATGAATAGGTGGATGGAGCATGGAGGGTGGTACCCAAGCCATATCATCCGGCTTTTTAAAAAAAGTTGTGGAAAATATACAGTAGAAGGAGCGCATCAACTTTTACAAATAAAAGGTTCAATTGGATACCTTATGAACCCCGTAATCCACACGGGATTGAAAAATCCTGATATTTTTTCTAAAAAACACTCCTTGTATTCTACCATGATTGCAAAAGCGGCTTTCTCCCGTAAAGAAAAAGTTTCCTTTAGAAAACTTTTCATCCGGCCGCCGTATATTTTTATAAAACGCTATATTTTTCAGCTTGGATTTTTAGACGGAATACCGGGGTTAATACTTATGTCGCAATTTTGCTACTACTTATTCCTTGAACAGATAAAACTTTTTAATCTTTATAAAAATGATAAAAAAACGCATTCTTTTAGTTAACCCTCACGAGAATATAGCCAGGGAGCAGGAAATTGCCCCATCCGGAGCATTATTACTGCTTGGAACGCTGCTTTTAAACCGCGGCCACAAAGTTAAGATTATCCATCTGGCTTCTGATAAAATCAGTTATAATCAGTTAAAAATAGAGCTAAAAGAATTTAGACCCGATTTTCTTGGATTATCCGTTAACACTTTTCAGGTAAAATCTGCAAAGGAATGCGCCAGGATTTGCAAAGAACTATCAAAAAATACGACTATTATTGCCGGCGGGCCGCACCCATCAGCTTTGAAGCTTGAGTTTTTAAATCAATATCCAGATTTTGATATTGTTGTGGCAGGAGAAGGCGAAAATTCGTTAATTGAAATTGTTGAAGGCAGCAATCTTGGGCAAATACCCGGCATATGTTATAAAGATAAGGTTAATCCTCCCAGAGAATATATTGCCAATCTGGACGAATTACCTTTTCCTGATAAGAATTTAATCGGCAGCTTATCTAAATACAGCGGTATTGAGCCAATAGCCGCAAAACCGCAAATTTATATTATGGCATCCAGGGGCTGCCCTTACCAGTGTATATTTTGTAATAAATCTATCTGGGGTAGCCAGACACGCTTTAAATCACCTCAGAGAGTAATAGAGGAAGTTCTCTGGTATAAGAATAATTTCGGTGCAAAAGAAGTATATTTTCAGGATGATACATTCAACCTCAACCGATGCTGGGCAACTGAAATAATGGAGAGAATTATCAGCTTGGGACTGAATAATGACATAACCTTCCGTACACCTTTTAGGGCCAATGAATCGCTTGTAGACTTAAACTTACTCAAACTTGCGAAGAAAGCCAATTTCTGGGCCATTTTTTACGGTGTAGAAAATGGCAGCCAGATAATACTTGATAAAATAAAAAAAGGCTTAAAACTGGAGGAAATTGAACGAGCTTTTAAGCTTACGCACGAAGCAGGGCTAAAAACCATAGCCAGTTTTATGATTGGTAATATCGGGGAAAACTGGAGTACATTTCATTCAAGTTTAAATTTTAAGAAGCGCTTAAACCCCAGTTACTGCGGGTTTTCTTTGGCAATACCTTTCCCAGGGACAGAATTTCATACGCAGACAAAGAAATCCGGACACTTATTAGATGAGAACTTTGAAAGTTATACACCTTCTCACTGCGTTATAAGGACACATCAATTAACGCCTCTTGAACTAAAAATAATGTCATTTTATGGATACGGCTTATCTGTATTAGCAAATAAAAATATCAATCTTAACCGGACAAAAAGGCTCGCCAAACAGCTTTTTACCGGCAAACTATTTAAATAATGGAAAATACTGCGCTAGAAGATAAATTTGAAATAATCAACTGCAATATCTGCGGATGCAAAGAAAAAGAGATTATTTCCTTCGAGGATGTCTCTAGGTTGGTAAGATGTAAAAAATGTAAATTAATTTACGTCGATAACCGTCTTACACTTAAGGAGTCCATAAGGCTATACAACCAGAATTATTTTACTAAAGAAAGAAGAGAGCTCAGCCATATACGCGAAAAACATATTTTAAATAAAATCAAACGGTTAAAAAATACCAACATAACCGGCAATCTCCTTGACATCGGCTGCGCTGAAGGCGAATTCTTAAGATTAATTGAAAACTCTACCAGTTTCAAGGCTTTTGGAGTTGATATTTCAGAATATGCCGCTAAAGAAGCGCAAAAAAAAGGCTTGAATGTAAAAAACTGCGACGTCCTGGAAGCTGCATTCCCGGATAATTACTTTGATGTCGTTACCCTCAGACACGTATTGGAACATCTCCATGATCCTTTAAAGATATTAAAAGAAGTAAACAGGGTATTAAAAAAAGACGGGATACTGATCATTGAAGTCCCGAATTTAAAATACATGCTTTTTAAAACAAATTTTCTCGCTAAAGTTTTTAATAAACAACCTCATCTTTTTGAAACAAAAGAGCATCTTTATCATTTTGACAGCGCCACAATCATCCGACTCCTGAAACTCTCCGGTTTTACCAAGCCGGAATTTTTCCCCGGTTTTCCTGACGAGAGCTCAAAAAGTAAATTCTTAACCCGGATCAGGATCGCCTACAGCTACATAAGTTCTTTATTGTCAGTTTTTAACAACCGCCTGCAAATAGGTAGTGTTATCAATCTATATGCTGTAAAAGGAGCGAATATTTGTTTTAACATAGGCAGAATTCACAACCTCAGGGCCGGTGTCAACCGCTATGCACTTTGCCTTACTAATTCAATTGAATCAAAGCAGAACAATAATGTATTTTATTTTAAATTTGATATGCCTACTTCAACGGTCAAAACTATCTGGCTGCAAATTTGGATAAAAATCGGCAGGCTGATCAAAGTACTATTTCAGGAACAACTATATCTAGCCTGGCTGCTAAAGAAAAATAAGATTGATTTAACGCATAATTTAGCTTACGTTGGCCCGATTTTAAGCAACAAGCCCATGATAATAACCATTTATGACATGGCTTATTTAATTTACCCCGATAAATTTACAATGTGGTACAGAATCTATCTTAAATTATGGGTGCCTATATCAACAAAAAAGGCAAAAAAGATAATCGCCATTTCAGAAAATACCAAAAACGATATAATCAAATACTTGAAGATCCCAGAAGATAAAATTGACGTGGTTTACTGCGGAGTAGACTCCTCGTTTAATAATACAGAGAATATTAACCTGGCAGAAAGTGTTCTTAAAAAACATAATCTTAGCAATAAAAAATATATCCTCTACGTTGGCACAATGGAACCAAGAAAAAACCTTGTAACTTTATTAAAAGCCTTTAGGTTATTTTTAGATGAATACAAACTTAATTATGACTTGGTCATTGTTGGGCAGAAGGGGTGGCTTTATGATGATATCTTTAAAACATTAGAAACTTTAAAACTGGATAAAAATGTATTTTTTACAGGAGTTGTTACTGACGAAGAGCTGCCCTATATTTATAAAGGCGCTTCATTGTTTGTTTATCCTTCTATTTATGAAGGATTCGGATTACCCGTACTTGAAGCCATGACCTGCGGAGTACCTGTCATTACTTCCAACACCTCATCTCTGCCTGAAGTAATCGGAGACGCAGGAATAACCATTGATCCCATGGATATAAAATCACTCTCAAAATCAATGCATCAGGTTCTATCCGACAAAAATACCCGGGATCTGATGATTTCAAAAGGGCTAGAGAGAGCAAAGCTGTTTACCTGGGAAAATGCAGCTAAAAAAACAATCGAAATATACAAAGATATACTAAGCAATTAAAAACTTATGAATATTGCGCTCAACGGACTATTTTTATCGGAAAAAAATACAGGCGGAGGCAGGTACCTCTTGGACCTGATTAACGGAATAAGCCCTGAAAATTGTAAAGACAACTACTTTACCCTGATAAGCCCTAAATTACTTAAAAAAAATATTATCAATAACCCTTTTATTAAAAAAATCGACTGCGGGCTACAGACAAACATAAGGCCAACAAGGTTAATCTGGGAAAACTTTTTCTTAGCTAGCCTCGTAAAAAAACATGGTATTGATTTACTGCATGCCAGTGGATTCACCTTGCCATTAAATTTAAAGTGTAAAACAGTAATAACTATATTTGATATGACTTTTTTCTCCATGCCGCAGGTACATCAAAAAAGAAAAGTCGCTTACTTTAGCAAAATGATTCCTTTGGCAATAAATAAAGCCGACAAAATCATCGCCATATCAAATCAAACTAAAAATGACATAGTCAGCACCCTTAAAGTTCAAGAAGATAAAATAGAAGTTATTTATATTGGAGTTAATGATAAATTCAAGCCTGTCAATGACAAGGTCATTATTGAAAATACGCTAGATAAATATCATCTTCCAAAAAAATATATTTTATTTGTCGGTACAATTGAACCGAGGAAAAATCTAATTAATTTAATACACGCATTTAACAAACTTAAAACAGCTGGGATAAAGCATAAACTTGTTATTGCCGGCAAATTGGGATGGAATTACAAAGCAGTATTTGCTGCAATTTCACAACTTGCAGTTAACAACGATATTATCTTTACTGATTATATACTTGATAAAGATATGCCTTTAATTTATAATGGAGCTAGCGTATTCGTTTATCCTTCATTATATGAAGGATTCGGAATACCTGTAATTGAAGCTATGGCCTGCGGAATCCCTGTTATAACATCTAATGTATCTTCTTTGCCTGAAGTTGCTGGTAAAGCCGCCATTCTAGTTGACCCGAATAATGCCGATGAAATCGCAAGCTCTATAGCTAAAGTAATTAACAATCCGACTTTAGCCCAAAAAATGAGTTTAGATGGCATTAAACGCGCTGAACTATTCAGCAATAAAAACATGGTAAATAAAACAATCGAGATTTATAAAACCGTACTTAATAGCTGATTATGAAATACCTATTCTTATTTTCAATATCTTTTATTATCTCCTTGATTATAACACCCCTCATAAGGAAGCTGGCTATTAAAGTCGATGCTATCGATAAATTTGACACCCGCAAAATCCATGGAAAACGGGTAATAACCCGGTTAGGCGGAATAGCAATATTTCTATCTTTTTTCACCACTTTCCCATTCTTATATTTTTTGAATCCTGAAATATTTTTCAATGTTCTTAATATCTTAAAAAACATTTTTCCTGCCGCAGTATTAATACTTATTCTGGGTATTTATGACGACATAAAAGGAGCTGATGCAAAGACTAAATTTACCGTACAAATCATTGCTGCTTTGATTGTGGTTTTTTCAGGAATAAGAATTAATCTCATTACAAACCCTTTTGATTTCGGCAAATCTATCGATATCGGTATATTAAGCATACCTATCACGGTGTTCTGGATAATTTTCATTACCAATGCCATTAACCTGCTTGACGGATTAGACGGGTTAGCTGCAGGGATATCATGCATTATATCTCTAGTCATGTTTTTTATCGCTCTTTACCAGCACAATAACTCCATCATCGCAATAAGCATAGTTTTAACTGGAGCTACAGCGGGATTCCTGCGATATAATTTTAATCCGGCAAAAATATTCATGGGCGACACAGGAAGCCTATTCTTGGGTTTTATGCTTGCCTGCATCAGCATCAAAGGATCACACAAAAGCGCTGCAACAGTTGCTTTTTTAATCCCTGTAGTCGCGATGGGGCTGCCTATTATTGATACACTCCTGGCAATCACACGAAGGTTAACCAAAGGGAAAAATATTTTTAAAGCCGATAAGGAACATATCCATCACAAGCTTATCGATAAAGGAATACCCCATAAAAAAGCAGTTTTAATACTTTACTCTATCAGTGTAATGCTGGGAATAATAGCATTTTTCCTTTCCCTGATAAAAGATGAATTTGTGGCTACTATTTTATTGGCTATCGCTGTGATTGTTTTCATTGGAATTAACATCCTAAGAAATTTAACACCTAAAAATACATCCTGACATGAAAGCATCATTTGTTATTCCTCCGGTTTTGGAAGGAAAAAGAGAAGTTGAGAGGGTTTTTGGATGCACCTACGGGCTTTATCCTATACCTAATATTTTCTTCCTTTACGCTGCCTCAGTATTTATTGATAGTGGAATCAAGGTATCTTATTCAGACTATCCTAATCTCAAGATAAAAAAAGAAGCTTTTTTCGACTCGATTGATTCAGATGAAAGTGATATTTATCTGTTCTACACAGTAAACCTGGCTAAAAATACGGATCTGCTGGCGTTAAAGTATATAAAAAACAAGCATCCTCAAGCCTGGGTAATTTTTATGGGACCCGCGCCTACATTTACCCCGGATGAATTTTTGAAATTTACCCGCACAATAGTAATTAATGGCGAGATAGAAGAAACCGCTTACGAGTTAACCAAAGCGTTTATTAATAACATTGAAACCAGTTTACCTCAGATCAAAGGCATCTCATATAATTTAAATGGCACAATAAACCATAACCCCAACAGGGAACCTGCCGTAGATATTGATAAATTTCCATTTCCTGCCAGGTTTTTAACCAATAAAAATAGTTATTATAACCCCAAACTTAAAGCTACTCCTTTTACCGTACTTTTAACTTCACGCGGCTGTTTCTATCGCTGCCGTTACTGCGTGCCAAACTCTCAAAGCTTTGCCAGAGAACTCGCCTACAGGCGTGAAAATAATGATTATAGCAAACCAAAAGTAAGCATACGTTCATTTGAAAATGTTTACGAAGAACTTAAATCAATAAAACAGGAAGGCTATAAAGCTATTTCCATAATTGACGACCAATTTATTACTGACGGAAAGAGGGAAATTAAAATTGCCGAAGCCATGGGAGAAATGGGATTTACCTGGGGGTGCCTTTCCCGGGCCGACAGAATTACCGACGAGATAGCCCAAGCTTTTCATAAGAATAACTGCCGTTATGTAGATGTAGGTGTGGAATCATTCTCACAGGAAATTCTTGATGATATCCATAAAGGTGCCAGCGTAGAAAAAATGCGTTCAGGGATTGAAATACTTAAAAGAAATAAAGTACCGGTAAAGCTTAATATATTATTCGGAGCCAGCGAAAAAGAAAACATGGACAGTATTAAACATACCATGAAAGTTGTGAACAGCCTTAAAGTCGATTCAATCATGGTGGGAATCTGCAACCCTTTCCCGGGAACAGAATTCTGGGATATCGCCCTTAAAAAAGGTTGGATCATATATGACAGCTATAAACCTGTTGATGTACAGAAAGAGGCGACTATTTCCTACAGCCACCTTAATGCAAAAACACTGGAAAAAGAAGTCCTGTTAGCTAACATCAATTTCTTTTTTAAACCGATGTTCTTAATGAAGAACATTAAACGGGCCCTAAACCCAAAAACAGTGGCAAAAGACATTAAAGTCCTGGTCAAAAAACTTACTAAACCTTAAATTATGGAATTATCTATAATAATTTTAACCTGGAACTCTCGGAAATTCATCCAAAACTGCCTGGAATCGTTATTTTCTGCAACCCAACACCTTAAAAAAGAAGTAATCATTATTGATAACGGATCTAAAGACAAAACTGTTGATTATATTGAAAAGACATTCCCTGAAATAATCCTTGTCAAAAACAAAGTTAATAGAGGAGTCGGGCCTGCCAGAAACCAAGGCATAAAAATAGCTAAAGGAGATTTCATACTCATCCTTGATGCAGATACTGTCGTTCACAATAATTCTATCGATATACTTCTGGATATAGGCAAAACCTATAAAAACGCAGGCATTATCGGCCCAAAACTGATTGGCTCCGACGGTAAGCTGCAATATTCCTGTAGATTCTTCCCAAGCATATTAAGCAAACTTTACCGCCAATTGCCTAATAATATGCAAAACAAGCTGCTTAAAAGAGAAGAAATGCGAGACTGGCCCCATGATAAAAATAAAGAAGTCGATTATGTAATTGGAGCATGTCAGCTTATAAATAAAAAATTATTGCAGGAAATTGGTTTATTTGATAATAATATGTTCTATGGAGTGGAAGAAATAGATTTTTGTTTGCGGGCCTGGAAAAGAGGATGGAAAGTCATTTATACCCCTTTTGCCATAATTACCCATGCTGAACAAAGGCTGGGAATCCGTAAATTCTATTTAAAGCTGCAATTAGAACATTTTAAAAGCCTGGCAATTTACTTTCTTAAAAATAAATACTTATTTAATCCACCGGAATTAATCAGCCATGAAAATTAAAAAAACTTGCACTGTTTTAGATTTCATCACCCTGACATGCTTAAATTTTGTACTGATAACCTCTACATTCTCAAAAGCAGCCACTGATTCTTTAGTTACAGCAGCGATTTTGTTTTGGCTCGTTAGAAAGATAATCGGAAAAATATCTAAAACTGAAAAAAATAGTCTTATTCCCAATACACCTCTAAATACCCCAATTTTAATTTACACAATAGCGTGTATTCTGTCGATATTCAACAGTACAAATATCCAGACTAGCCTAGTTTCTTTTTTCGGAAAAATCCTTGAAAACATACTTTTATTTTTTGTCGTAGTCGATACTTTAAATACAAAAAAACGTATTAATTTTGCTATCTTTACATTACTCATTTCGCTAACAGCACTAATCATGGACTGCGGTTTTCAGTATTTTACCGGCAAGGATCTATTCAGGCACTTTGCAATGAACGATGATAACAGGCTTAAAGCATCATTCTCAAATTCCAACGATCTTGCGGGCTGGCTAATTTTAACCGTTCCAGTATTTATTTTCTTGGCTTTTTTTAAAAATTGGGCAAAACCAATAATTAAAAAACTACTTATTATCCTGATATTTTTGGTTATGGCTTGCCTAATATTAACTCACTCAAGGGCAGCTTTAATCGCTATTTTCTTTTCTTGTTTTATTTTTTCTCTTAGTTTAAAGAAAAAAGCTATAGTCCTATTGATCTTTCCCTTGATTACCTTATTGATTCTGGCTTTTAGCCCATTAAACAGTACTTTTTCATTTAATTTTTTAAAAGGCAGAGGAGCTGTTTCTGTCAACTCAAGAATTGATTTATGGAAGAAGGCTGTCAAAATGATTGCAGATTACCCAATTCTCGGAGCTGGGCCGGGAACCTATGTCAGCTTAATCGACAGATACAGCAATGATCCCATTCCTAATACAAGCTATCCGCATAATTCTTTTCTGCATATGGCTACCGAAATAGGGCTGTTAGGGCTGGCAGCATATCTTTGGATTTTATTTAAGCTTTTTAAAATAATTTTTAAACAATCCAAAACCAGCATTGCTAATGATCAAAAATATATTCTACTAGGATTATCTGCCGGACTAATGGCATTTTTAATACAGAGCTTCTTTGACACTAACCTATTTTCACTGCAATTAGTTATTACTTTCTGGTTATTAGTTGGAATTGTACAGAGTATCTTAAGAGTTGAAGAGAAGAGAGTTTAAAAATACTTACTTATATAAACCTTTAAAATAATTAATTTTTATCTTAAATAAACTTATTAATGACTTCAGGCCATCACGAAAAGGTTTTACTTTTGAAGTACGCTTATCCTGCCATTTTACCGGAACTTCTCCGATTTTAAAGCCATTTTGACTAGCTAAAAATAAAACCTCACTATCAAAACTCCAGTCTTTCTGGGTTATTTTACTAAACAAAACTTTAGCTGCATTTTTTTTAAAAACTTTAAACCCGCAATTATAGTCTTTCACGCTTGTTCCCAGAATAATCTTGGAAAGGGCAATATAAATATTCCCAAGGAATCTTCTGAGTATCGGCTGAAATTTATCAATCTCTGCACCGGCAACCCTTCTTGAGGCAATAGCAATATCAAAACCATTGTTTAGGAAAGCAAGAAGTTTATCTAACTGATTGATTCTGGTAGAATTATCAGCATCCATAAACAAGATATTATCGCCCTGAGCCTGTAAAATACCAATCTTTACCGCTGAGCCTTTGCCTTGGTTACGCAAAGACTTCAAAACGAGCATATTATTGAACAAATGTTGACAAGAATCAGCCAGAGCAACAGTTTTGTCCTTCGACCCATCATCAACAATAATAACCTCATAATTGAAGCTGGAGGCCTTTAAATAAACAGCAATATCCTCTAAAGTCGAAACGATATTAACTTCCTCGTTAAAAGCAGGGATTACTATTGAAATATCTATTTTTCTCTCATTCATGCTGGAGATTATAACACATATTTTTTTTAAAATAAACCTAAATTGACTATTATTTCCAATTATGATAAGATTTAAACAAAAGGAAAAGACAAAATTATGTATCTTTCAATAATTATACCTGCCTTTAATGAAGAGTTAAGGCTAAAAAATACGCTTCAAAAAATTTATAATTACCTCAAAAATAAAGAGTTTGGTTATGAAATTATTGTAGTTGATGACGGCTCTGTCGACTCTACATCTAAAACTGCTTCCTTGAGCCTGCTTGGCCAAACCAATAAGCTTAAAATCCTAAAAAATAATGTAAACAAAGGAAAAGGGTATTCTGTTAAGCGCGGGATTATGGAAGCGCAAGGAGAATATATACTTTTTAGCGATGCAGACCTCTCGACGCCAATTGAAGAACTAGATAAATTACTTGCCTCAATACAGCCTGATGCCGATATAGCCATTGGTTCCCGGGGAGCAAAAGGGGCGCAAATAAAAGTTCATCAGCCCTTTTACAGAGAATATATGGGTAAATTCTTTAACCAGTTAGTAAAAATATTTGCGGTTAAAGGGATAAAAGATACTCAATGCGGATTTAAACTTTTCAAATCAAAAGCCGCTAAATCAATAGCTCAAAAATTAAAAATCGATGGATTTGCCTTCGATGTGGAAATGCTTTATCTCGCTCAAAAAAATGGGTTAAGAATCAAAGAGATGCCTGTAGTCTGGATCAATTCTCCGACAAGTAAAGTTAATCCTCTTTCAGATTCATTAAAAATGCTGTTTGAACTTATGAATATTAGAAAAATCCATTCTAATGAGAGTTAAGTTAACGGTTATAATCTTAGCCCTTATCATCGTCTCTGGTTTTGCCTTTAGAATTACCGGTATTAATTTCGGTTTACCTTACCAATTCCACCAAGATGAAACAATTATCGTTAATCATGCGTTGGCCTATGGCAGTGGAGACCTTAATCCGCATTTCTTCGCCATACCACCATTAACATCTTACATCCTGTTTATTCTTTACGGAGCTTATTTTATACTCGGAAAATTATTCTTATTTTTTGCTAACTCACAGATATTTGCTGAGTCATTCTTTATCGATCCTTCGGTATTTTATATTATCGGCAGGATATTTATCGGAGTAATACCGGGGACTTTAGCGGTGTTCTTTACTTATCTTTTATGCCGGCGGATGTTCTTATCGATACCAACTGCACTATACAGCTGCAGCATCATTGCTTTTAGTTTTATCAATGTCACTGATTCCCACTTTATATACACTGACATGCTTCTACTGACAAGCATTATTCTTACCGTTTCCCAAATTATTAAAACAAGAAACATCCCAAGCTTAAAAAATTATATTGCAACAGCAGCACTAATCGGATTTGCAATAGCTATCAAATATAATGCCGTAATATTAATCATACCAGCGCTATTAATGCATTTTCAGTTAAGTCTTGAAAAAAAGGGGGATCTTATAAATAAAAAATTAGTTTTATCTTTTTGCGCTGTTATTTTCGCTTTTATCATAGCCAATCCTTTTGCCTTGCTGGATTTTAATAATTTTATTCATCTACTGTTAAAGCAAAAGGGGGCTGAAGAATATATTGGATGGACTCATCAT
>Ga0172375_10007686_pt1 | contig 14699 bp, 22 predicted proteins | sample LakKiv1m_FD_114537 | JGI IMG/M metagenome (GOLD analysis project Ga0172375, IMG submission 114537) | Freshwater microbial communities from Kabuno Bay, South-Kivu, Congo - kab_092012_11.1m | ecosystem: Environmental > Aquatic > Freshwater > Lake | place: Democratic Republic of the Congo... | reverse complement strand
CGGCGGTCTATTTCCCGCCGGGAATCGAATCCACCCCTGCCCGCAAGCATAGCTATATAGCAGTTCGCCCGCCAGTATCAGCAGGCCGATGATGAGTATTAACATCATTGGCGTGGATATGCGCATGACCAGTGCTTTCAATACAGCCCCACCAGGGTAGCTGTGGTTGCCGTGGTGACCACTTTAGGGCGAATGAACAGCCATTGCCCTGCTGTTAGCCCCACGAGTGTTATAGCAGCCGTGTCGTCTTTCAGTATCACCTCAGCATCGCCGTTGCCGGTAACGTGTACCAGCCTGGGAATATAGGCAAGCTCATCCGTGTCGTGGGGTACGATGACAAACCCGTGGGTGGCAGGCGACTCCAGCCCAGGGGTGAATTGCGCAAAGGTATCGGTCATTGGGATAGCCCTCCTGCCGGGTACGCTACCACTTATCTTTTCAGGAGGCAAGGAAACCTTTCAAAAACTGTCAGTAGCCCTTTTCAAGCATTCCTCTTAATTGAACAATCAGCCTATTGACAGGCACAGCCACCTGTGGGATAATTAAGGTGTTGAAGGGAATTGAACCTTCAAACACTGACCAAGGAGACCAGACCAATGACCGACCTTCGCGACCTGAGATTCGGAATCGAGATTGAAACCATGGGCCAGACCAGGCACACGGTGGCCAGTATCATTCAGGGAATCACCGGGGGAACCATAACCAATGACGGTGGCGTGTACAGCGCCTACAGTGTACGCCAGCCCGACGGTCGCACCTGGAAGGTTGTTACCGACGGCAGCATCAACGCCCCCAGGGACCTGCAGGCAGAGATAAACAGCCCCATCCTTACTTACGGCGACATAGACACCCTGCAGCGCGTGATTCGCGCCCTGAGGGCCGGGGGGGTTCGGGTAGACGGTTCTTGTGGCATCCACATTCACGTTGACGCAGCCCTGTTTGACGGAAAGGCGCTGGGGAACCTGATGCAACTGACTTACGCCCACGAAGATGTACTGGTGAAGGCGCTTGCCGTTGCCGACAGACGCATTGCACAATGGTGTAAGCCGGTAGAGGCCGAAGTGATTGCCAAGGTGAAGGCAAGCAAGCCCACCACAAAAGAAGAGGTCGGGACCATCTGGTACGGCGACGAGGGCGAGAAGGCATACCGACGCCATGACCACTACGACAGCAGCCGGTATCACGGCCTGAACCTGCACAGCACTTTCTACCGGGGCACCGTTGAATTCCGTTACTTCGAGGCCACCCTCCATGCCGGGAAAATCAAAGCCTATATTCAGCTTGTACTGGCGCTGGCAGCCCACGCGCTGAATGCCAAGGCTGTAAGGACAGAAAAAAAGCACTTCGACGCTGCCTACAATCACAAATACGAATTCCGATGCTTCCTGCTGAGGCTGGGCCTGATAGGCGACGAGTTCAAAACAGCCAGAGAGCTCCTGCTGAAGCTGCTGCCGGGCAACGCCGAGCATAAATAAGCAATAGTGACAGGGGGGGGGTGAAGGCCCTGAATTTTCATATTTACGCAACAATTTAGCTTGCCAATAATGCGAGTATAACAACGACAGGAAAGGCGTCTCTTTGGGCCTGTGATAAGCCACGCGCCCCCTGTAACTGCCCTGTTGTGACAAAGTACCGTATTCAGGTAAAAGTGCCTAGAATCGCCTTGTGGGGGTGTTAAAGGCCATTAGCGCATTCCCGTCCCGGTAATGGCTGTTACACGCCCCATATTCCCCCTGCTGATAGCCAAACCAAACAGCCTGCACACCAGGTAAACCAGCGCATCGACTTCGTCATCATGCGAATGGCGCTTAGTCGCAGTGAACATGGCCAGCTCATCAAGAAACACGTCCACCCACGGCTTTATCCCCGGCCCTTCCACCACGTGAATGCGCCTGGCCTCGCAATAGGGCACAATCAGGTTGGCCCTGGTGACCTTGTCCTGCCCTGCCGGGCTGACCAGCAATACGGGAATTTGAGGCGCGGCTTCTCGCAGCCATGCTTGAATCACGCGCCCTGCCTGGCTGTCCTCTACGAGAATAGCGCGTAACCGTGCCCCATACAGCCTTTTTGCCGAATCCCAGGCAGCAATGATCTGTCTCTTTGCTTCCCCAGGCTCCCATTGCCCCCTGACCACGTTCAGCACATAAGCGTTATTGTCCCTGCCCTTGCCACCCAACACCCCGGCAGTGAAGTCAGCCGTGGTTGAAGCAGTAACAGCGGTATCCCACGACCAGTAGAGTTCAGTCAGGTCATCGCCGGTAATATCTATCGGGAACCATTCCCGGTTGAATATCTCACCAGCCGGGTTTACGGGCTGGCACAGGTACTGGGTGGCATAGGTCGCCGACGAGCCTTCCGGGGGCATCTTGTTGGCATCCAATGACTCGCGAGTAAAGCGCCCCGGCCACATGATAACGCCGTTTTCATCTTCAGCCGGATAAATGGCGTGGCGTATGCCACCCTTCAAAAATACCCCGTACATATCGTCCTGGTGGTATCTCGTGCCAATCAACAACAAGCGGCCTGTTTCGGGGACCAGCATGGGACGCAGGGTATTCCTGTACCACGCCATTAACTGAGCGCGTCCATTCTCTGTTCTACTGTTATCTTGGCTAATTATGTCGTCCGCCAATACGATGTCCGCCCTCGCGCCGACAATTCGAGATTCGACGCTGGCACAGCGCCAGTTAGGGTCGCGCAAGCCGGGTACATCCAGATACCACTCGTGTTCACTCCACTTTCTTCCTGGCCCTGGAAAGTCAGGGAACACCATCCTGAAAGCCGCGCTACAGAGTACATCCTGCAAGCGCCGAGAATACATGGTGGCCAGCGTATCAGAAGCAGTGACGTGCAGTATGCGCAACCGAGGATTGGTGCCGAGCAGCCAGGCAGCGTATACAGCGCTGGCGTATTCACTTTTGCCATGGCCACGAGCGGCCAGCAGCATGAATACCTGCTCACTCATGAAGTGGTCGAGCCATTGCCAGTGAAACTGTTCCGGGAACATGGGCAGGGGTTGCCCATGGGGGTCGAGGCGATCCACGGTGAAGCAGAGGGGAGCCAACATGCCGGGGTGCTCATGCGCGGCCTTTATCATCAGCGCAAGCACAGCCTCCCGGTCAGCCGGGTCCTGTGCCACCCCCCAGTATTGCAGCAACCGGACGGCATCGGGATAAGTGATCATGCAGGCGCAGTATCGTCTTCAAGCAAGGGGTCTGGGGGAGTCGCTTCCTGGTTGCCGAATCGCTGAACCACCAGCGCGTCCATGCGCGAGAATAGCTGTTCCTGCTGTTCCTCCGTCATGGTGGACGCTACCGATATGGGTGCCCCACCCGGCGTACCCGATACCTGCACGTTGGTAGTGGATTCCGAATCACCTCGCGCTGTACGCTCGGCCTGCTGCAGCGTCTTGATGGCAGAGGCCAGGCTGGGGAGCAGGGGGAGCAAGCCTTCTGAACGCACCTTGACTGGGCCACGCTCGGTTTCCTGGGTGATGGTGCGAGGCACCAGTGAAACAGTGCGCAAGCCGTTGTCGTCAATCAGCGTCATAACGTGCTCGACGATCTTGTTGGCCATGCCCAGCGCCTTCGTGGCCTGTTCAGCGTGGCGAAGGTACATCTCCCGGCGCATATCCTCGGTCATGGATCGCAGTTCCATGTTCTGCGCCTGGTCGTAATCCGCAGCCCTCTCGACCCACCTGTTTTCGCTGCACATCACTTCCCAATAGCGTTTGCCTGATTCCTGAATGTTCAGGGCATCCATCGCCTTTCTTACTGTGCGCCCTGGTCCCAGGCTCAAGTAAGTGTTAAAGCGCGAATACCACAGGGGGTTCTCGCCTTCCTGCTTGTCATAGGAATTCCCGGCGTAAGGTGGATTTACTGCCATACTTCGACCTCCAAAGGCTTGCTTGCTTTAATAAGTATGCGGTATTGTAGCCTATTCCGTCAACAGAGGATTAAAAAAGGGATGAGACAGAAGATTTAATCTTTCCACAAGGAGCTTCATTGGTAGGGGCGAAATCGAAGTTTGTTTGTTCTGCTGCCTGTCTGATTCGTTGTTCAGCGATGGCGAAATAGTGCGAATCCCTCTCGATCCCTATGAAAGAACGCCCTAATTTAGCACACGCCACCCCGGTGGAGCCACTTCCCATATAGGGGTCAATGATCACCTTTGCCTGGGGAAGCAGTGAAAGACACCACAGCATCAGCGCAACGGGCTTTTGACAGGGGTGGACGTTGCGAATACCTGATTCGCTGTCACGATAAGCACCGACCCATAAGTGCCTGAATGTTCGTGAACGTCTAATGAAGTTTGTCCATGCCAATTCCATATCAGCCTGTCTTATATTAACCCCATTTCTTATAGCCTTATCCCAGCAAAGCCAGCCAGGGTGATCGGGAAGGCGAGAGGCAAAGCAATTCCCCCCCCCAAAGGATGGTCGGCAAATTCAGGGCAAGTATGGGCGATGGGTCGTAAGGCTCCTTATCCCATGATAGAACACCCCTGTCTATGCCATTTTTGTACTTTGTGTGTGAAGCATCATAATCAATCCCATAGGGTGGGTCTGTGATCACTGCATAATCAGTACCAATTTCCAGTGTAGGCAGTATTTCGAGGCTGTCACCACAGCGAAGGTCTATCATTCTACCTCCAACAGTACTGGCTGGTCATGCTTCCTGCGCTGGACTTCCTCTATGCGGCGCTTTGCAATAGCGAAGTATTCCGGCTCGCGTTCGATACCAATGAAAGACCGGCCTGTTTCAATACATGAGAGAGCGGCTGTTCCAGAACCCATAAACGGGTCTAATACAATGCCGCCAGCAGGAATAAACTTCATGCAGTAATCAGACCATGATTTGTCTTGCTCCCATTCGTGATGTTGCTTATTTACAGGTATGTTGTCGTAACCATCTCGCACGAAGCCCCTTCCCTGCGGCCATGCTTCATTCACCCACCATCCTATAGGCTTCCAGACAACTTCAATCCCCATAGCCAATCGCGGGTGCTTTCCGTTCATTTGCCACATGCAACACATCCATCGCCATTTCAGATATTGGCTTACAGTCGGGACAATCTCTGAAATGCCATATTGCGGTACGATTGCCAGCAAACTACCCCCACGCTTCAGCACTCGAGGTAAATGCTTTGCCAGTTCTTCATATAGGTAAATGAACTTTCGTAAATACGGCGGATCGGTCACCACCGCGTCAACGCTCCCAGCCTCAAGCGTGGGAAGCACCCGGAGACAATCATCGTTTATGAGCTGGATCATTCTACCTCCAACAGTACAGGCTGGTCATACTTCCTGCGCTGTGCCTCGGCAATTCGGCGCTGCGCTGTAGCAAAGTGAACGGGATCAAGTTCTATACCAATGCCTCGTCTATCCAATTCTACACATGCCACCATTGTACTCCCAGATCCACAGAAGGGGTCGAGCACGGTATCGCCGGGACTGGTTGCCCACTTAATCAATTTCTTCAGCACATGAACAGGCTTTTCGTGGGGGTGCTCCTCGCCGCGCATCGAGGGGCACGGTATCACACTCAACAGGGCGTCTGTGGGTCGCCGAGGTTCCCCTATGCGAAACACCGCGATAGATTCATGCTGATAGCGAATGTGATAACCGAGCCCAGGAGCTCGCTTGTCCCAGATGATTTCGCCAAACCACAGGGGGGCTGAAGTGGCTCCGATAAAGGCAGGGGTAAGACGTGAGGAATAGAACATAAACAGCCAGCCGGTGCCCACCAGCCTCGGCATCTCTGGAAAAGTATCACGCACCACGTCGAGGTTGGTGTCGTTCAGGATGGTGCGCCCCTTGCCATCGCCGGTATCCCACAGGTTACGTCGCCCATACCCTCCCTTTCCTGTGTTGCTAACACAAAGTTCGGTCCCGTAAGGAGGGTCGGTGATGATTGCCTGGATACTGCCATCAGGCAGGGAAGGCAGCAGGTCGCGACAATCGCCAAGGTGAAGGGTGATATCAGTCATAATGCCCTTATTCAAACAGCGATGGCTGCCCTGCCGTGACAGACGCCAGCGATTGCCCACTCCAGTGGCGTATCCTGGCATCGGCAATCTGTAAGTAATGCTCTGACAGGTCAATGCCAATGAAGTTGAAGCCCTCGATAAGGGCAGCACACCCCGTGCTCCCCGATCCACAGAAGCAATCGAGGACAGTGCCTATTTTCCCTTCAGGGGTATGCTCGGGGGTGACAAGCCTGCAGAGCCAGCGCATTAATGTAATTGGCTTTATTGTCGGATGGGGATTGCGACGCATGGTTATGTGGCCATCAAAACTGCCGTCGTGTCGCCCTTCCATGCCGCCAGCAGCTATCTTCTCCGTGATTAGTTCCAACCCAGCGTCTCTTTCTTGACCATCGGGCTTGGCCTGGTATTTAACCGATACCAGATCGGCTTCAGTATAGCCGAAAGTGGGAAAACAGCAGGCCATGCCCCCTGATTGCGCATTCATCATGGCCTCGACTTCACCCTCCTCAAGCAGCAGATTGGCAGGCCAGCGCCCTTTGCCCAGATCGACAAGGTCGCCGTTGCAGCCGAAAGCTTGACCCCCAAAAGCCGCGCCACTCTTGTCGATATTCGTCTTTGCCACGCCCCCGGAATCGCCGGTGCGACAGGCGTCGATATTCAGCCCACCCGTGCCGTAACGCAGGATGTTCTGATACGTTGAACGGTTGAAGGGCTTCCTGGCCATGCAGATGGGTTCCAGGCTAGGTGCCAGCGATGTGTTCCACCCATCCCATTGCTTTGCTTCCGGGGTAACGGGCTCGTCAAAAAGCGTTCGCGTTGAAGTTCCTGTGCCTGTCTGGGGGGTAGCGCCCCCCATCATGTTTCCGGTGCGCAAGCCCCCCGACCACTCTCGCGTCCCTTCAGTGCGCACAGCCCCGGCAGCCTTGTCGATGGCCTTGCTGATATTACAACCCTTGGCCAGCCCGGTGCTATACACCCAGCACAATTGATCTCTTATCTCAAAGCCCGCGTCCTCGATAGCAACGACCATCCTGTGGAATGTGCGACTCCCACTAAAGGCAAGGAGATGGCCACCGGGCCTGAGTACACGCAGGCATTGCGCCCACAGGTCGGGATTAAAGGCAATGCCGGTGTGATCCCACGCAGCCCCCATGAACCCAAGTTCATAAGGTGGGTCGCAGATCACCGACTCGACTGATTCAGCAGGGAACCCGGCGAGTACTTCCAGGCTGTTGCCACAGTGCAGGGTAAAGTCAGGCATTCGCGCCTCCTTCAGCAAACAGGTTTAACGGCTGCCCACCGATATTGCGCCTTGCCAACGCTGCATATTCAGGATTAAGCTCTACACCGAGGAAACGCCTGCCCAGACGTAGCGACACAACCCCGGTGGTGCCCCGTCCGGCAAAGGGATCGATGACAGTGTCCCTCAATGCGCTTCCGGCAAGGATGCAAGGTTCCACCAACGCTTCAGGGAAAGCCGCGAAATGAGCGTCGCTATATCCCTGCGTATTGATAGACCAGACAGTTCGCCGGTTGCGCAAGTTGGAGGGGGTGCCACAAGCTGAGCCATGCCCACGCGACTTCGTCTCCACCCATCCTTCCCCATTCTGCTTTTCCCTTCCTCGCAGGGGTGAAGAACACGATTCGGCGATGGCATCAGCATCGAAGTAATAGGTGGCGCTTTTACTGAGCAGGAACAGGTATTCGTGATCCATGGTACAACGATCCGTAACGCTTTCAGGCATACCGTTGGGTTTGTGCCAAATAATGTCATTCCTGAGCCACCACCCATCAGCCTGCAATGCTAGTGCCACTCTCCATGGAATACCACAGAGGTCTTTAGGCTTAATTCCATTACCTGTCGGCAGCCCTGTGCCGAAACGTCCGTCCCTCCCTTGTTTCCCGGCCTTGCTTGTTGCAGACGACGGCGCAGCAGGGCAATGCCCACCCCCACCAGCGTAGGAATCACCTAAATTAAGCCACAAAGTGCCATCGGGTGTTAGTATGCGCCTGACTTCCGCGAAGATAGCGACGATCTTCCTCACGTATCCTTCTATGGTGGGTTCGTGGCCCAGTTGTGCGTCGTCAACCCGAATCGCCCCACACTTCCGGCAAACCTTACGTTGCAGCCCCTCGGAATGCAAAACCTCTGTACCACCCGTCAAGGTCGACCTGTGAGTACTGGCTTGTTGATGGTTACACTCTGCCGTGCCACCCTCCCAAACACCTGTGTCATAATCACGCAATCCCCAATAAGGGGGGGAAGTCACACAACACCGAGCACTTTCAGTAGGTAAAGTAGGCAATACTTCGCGCACGTCGCCATTGATTACCACTCCTGGGTTGTCAGGCATTCGCGCCTCCCGGCCATTGAGGGCCTCGCTGAAAGTCAACACAGCCGTGGGTGAATACCACCACCTGCTGCATGTGGTCGGGTACGGCGCTGGTGAGGTCGATAACCTGCCCCTCGCTGAACCATTCCCCCATCCCCAGCCTGTCCAGATTCAGCAGCCTTACCCGATCCCCATTCTCCCCTTCGACGGCATCGACTGCAAGGGTGACGTGATAGCCATAATCAGGGTGCCAGACAGTAAATTGCACCGGCAGCCCATAATGCGCCAGCGCAGCTATGCACCCCCACGAAGTGTTCAGGGGGGCAGGAAGGCCACTCAGGCCCAGACGCGCCCACACCTGGGGAAGCTGGTCGCGCAGGGCAGCGCCGTGCCGACAGTGTGCCAGGGTGCGCAGGGCGTCCAGTTCCTTCTCGCTGATGTCAGGGCCTCCCAGCCGTATACGCGCATTGATAGCAGCGATTACAGCGCAGGAGCCGGGGTGTACCTGAGTACGATAGGTCGGGCTGATGATTCTGGTTGGCATAGCAAGTATGATAGCGTAAACTCGCCCGACCTGCAAGGGGATAGCCTGTTAACCAGCCTTTTTTTTGCGTTTGTTCTTTTTACTGTCCCATGTGGACGTTTTCTTTGCCAGTGTTCCTCCGGTGACCTTGCCATGCACCAGTTGCTGGTGTTCAGGCACATGCACCCAGCCATGCTGCAGGCATAATTCCTTGATGGAATCCCTACCCCCGATAACCACAAAGAGGATATCTTCGCGCTCGGCATGAGCCTGGGCAGTTTTGAAGAGCGGCAAGAGCGTATCCTGCTGTGCTACCAGCCCCTTGGAAGCATAAGCTCGCCAGCCACGGGGTACGCCCAGCAGGTTCATCTCTTCCCATTCGGGGATAACATGCAGGTCCACGAATATCCTGATTCCCTTCGACTGCCAGTAACGCGCCATCCATCTCTTGCGGTAGGTCTGATACAATACCAGCGCCTTCGGCATCTGCGCATTGGTAGAAAAGTTAGGCTCGACGGCGTTGACGCAGCCGTAGTTAATCAGCCCCTGGGGGTTTTTCCACAGGTATTCAAACTTCATATCCTGCGTATAGAAGTGAATGGTTCCACTGCCCATGATCTTCCTGCCCACCCCCCATTTATTTACCGGCAGGTCGAGGGCATCTGCCTGCCATTGAGGTAACAGCACAGGTATATCCCACTGATTGTCGGTTGCCCACAGGGCATCAGGAACGTCGTGGCTGGTCAGGTCAGGGGGACGCAGCAAGCCTTCAGGGTTATCATCCTCTTCATCACCCAACAGGTCGTCCACCTTCGCGGCCCCTTCAGGGGCTGGCGTGGGGGCGTCGATATCATGCAGCAGGTTGGTCACCTCTTCAGTATCGAAACCGGCGTCCTCGAGAGGCACTTCCTGTGCCAGCAGGTCGCGCAGCATGGCCAGCATCTTGTCGGTATCATCATAGGCATAGAGGCTGGACTGATTATCCATCAGCAGGAAGGCTTCAGGATTGGGGCCGGAATAAATCACGCAGTCAATGGCATCCCACCCCAGCCGTTTTGCTGCCTGCACCAGCCCATGCCCTGCGAGAATAACGTGTTCAGGGGTAATTACCACAGGGCGCTGCTGACCATGCGTTTGCAGGCTGCGAATCAGCGTGAGGAGCTGGTGCTCAGGGTGATTCCTCGGATTGCTCTCATGAGGCGTCAAGGCCAATAGCGGCAAGCGAAGAATCGACATACCGGGGGTCAGGTTGTCAGGCATGGGGTATACCTCCTGCCCCTTAGCATAGTGTTAAAAAGGCAGGACGGTCAATCAGGGGGTTACACGAACGCGATACCAGAAGCTCCCCGTCGCCACCCGGCCACGAGGGGTAACAGTCTCGCGAATGGTTACATTGCTGAACCTGCCCCCAAGTGCCGTGGTGATCTGGCGCTGATTAGAAAAACGCTGTCGCTGTTCAGCGTCCATGGGACTGCCACGCCCACGGCGCACAGGAACAGTAATAGCCACGTTGGAGTACCTGTCGCCACTGCCGTGTTCCTCCATGGAAACGCGCCAGTCACGAGGCAATTCACGAGTAGCTGCGTCTACACGCTGTGCCAATTCACGCTCGCGTGGCATCAGGTCACGTTCAGGCACCCGAACCCGACCCACGGCAGGTCCACCCCCACCTGCTACAGCGCCTCGACCAGCGCGACCCCCACCCCCGGCGTTGCTACCCATCACATGCCTCGCTTCCCACCCATCTTGCGCGTTCCCTTGCCCTTACCCTTGCACTTCGCCACGGTGTGCCTCCTTCAGTCGTTTTCGTCATCGTCCATGGCTGGCATGGTGCCTGCCCGGTTTTCCATGCGCTCCATCATGCCCATCTGCCCCCGGCCTTCATAGCCCTCGCATTGCGTCTTGCCTTCGCAATCAGCAGCGTTCATCATGCGCATTTTTACGCATTCGGCGTCGGTCATGTTACCCTTCATCATTTCAAGTCTCCTTGTCGAATTGCCTGCAAGCCTGTCACGGCCTCCCAGTGCACAATCGCTTCAGCTACTCGGTCGGGATCATCGTCGAAGGCCAAACAGGCCCTTCCTATCTCTTCACAGGGCAGTATCACCCATGCCCCAAGCGCCGGGGCCACGATAAGCGTTGTTGGGGCTGTGATAACCCCCAGCGCCTCGGAAAGCCACTCGCAAGGCAAGTGGCCCACTACCACCACGTCGGGGCGTGTGGGGCGCGACAGCCACGGATTCAGCCCCAGCAGCGTGGTGCGCTCGGCCACAAGCGTTATCGGTATATCCAAAGCCAGCGAAGGATCGGCTTCGGAGCATACTATTCTGTGCATACCAAGCGTCCAGCAGTCATCCTGGTGAACGTCGGGGCGCAGCCCCATATCGGCAGCCGTCTCGCTGTGCGTTTCATCCACGGCGTCAAAGCCGTCGCCATTCAGCGCTTCCTCCAGCGCAGTTATCTCGGCAGGGGTGTAACCGGTGGCGCTGGTATCACTCACTGAACGCAGCAAGTCGATAAGGCGCTCATCGTCGGTTTCCCCCAAGTCGTACCCCCTATTATCCATGGCCAGGTATTCATCGGGGTGATCGCCGGAATATACCAGGCACTCGATGGATTCCCATCCCAGGTGAAGAGCCGCCTTTACAATGCCGTGCCCTGCCAGAATAGTGCCATCCTGCTGAATAATGATAGGGCGCTGCTGACCATGCTTGCGCAGCGACTTCGCCAACAGGTCGCGCTGCTTGCCCCCATGTTTTCTGTAATTCAGGGGGTTTTCGCGCAAGTCAGCCAGCGCCTTTATCACCAATTCGCGGGTTTGTTGGCCCATAAAATACCCCTATCAATACATGCGCATGGGGCTTGCATAGGCTGTGCCCCGATAGCCACCCTGTACAGCAATATCACGGGTGCGCAGCAGGGCATCGTTTAGCGTTCCTGAATACGTCTGTCCCGGCAGGCGCTGCCCACCCTGCGCTATCATATCGACCGACCAACCTCGCTGATTAGGGTTAACAGGTCCCACCCCGACAATGCGTGTGCGCACCCCGACGGCCTCCAGCGCCTGTACCCCGGCAACAGGTGTGGTTCCTGCGCCTGCGCGTCCCGTCCTTCCCGCACCTCCGGCGTTACTGCCCATGCTTTACCTCTTACTCGTAGTAAGTGCCGCCCAGGTTGCCACGAACGCGAGTCATGCCCAGATCGCTGTAAACCTGGTTGCGCTCACCGAGTCAGCCTTTGTGTGGTTGATACACTGGGACGATTCAACGGATTACTGGCCTGTGTCAGCCGACTATTCAACGGACTGCCCCCGATGTTACGCTCACGTGGGGCTGGCGTCTGTACCGGCGCTGCTGCTGGAGCCGTTTGCCCACGGGTTACACGACGCCTGTCACGCGCTGCCCTTGCCACGATGCCGGGAGGGCCATACGTGGCTTCAGTATCGAGAGGGCTGCCCCCACCTGCTCTGCGCCCTGCCCTGCCACCACCACCTGCATTACTTCCCATAGCTACCTCCCCTTAAATGCCACGAACAGCGCGTTCCACCCGTCCGGTCCCCCGGAAGGCGTTGCGCTCGTAAACGTACCGATAATTGCTGCCCTGTACCCCCCGGCTGGTTAAAGCGTAACCGGGGCCAAGCTGGCGTGAAACCGACGAGCTTACCATGCCTGCCACGGCGTTGCCGGTATAAGGAACATCGCGAGGAACACTGACAATGGCGCTGTCTCTGGTCAGTTCCACGCCAGCCCCCGGCAACCTGCGCTGCAGTGAACGCCCCAGTGCAGATGCAGGCCCAAACAGCCCACCAGTAAAGGCAGGAGCAGGAGCCGCGCCTCCCACTGCCCTGCCTGCCCTACCACCACCACCTGAATTGCTGCCCATGTTCTCTCCTTATCTCGTTCTGCGACGCCTGCCTGCCGTGCGCTCCAGCGCGAACCTGTTGCCTCCTGGACGCGCCCCCACGTTAGTCGCGGTGAGCGTCCCACCGGCTACGCTTGGCCCTGAATTATTCAGCCTGCGCACCATGGACGCCTGCCCCTGCTCGCCCCGAATCACTCGCACAGCTTCACGCTCACTCACGGTGCCCATGAACTGGCCCCCGGCCCTTGCCCTGGTTTGATCGCGAGTAAGGCCCTCCGGCCCACCGGGGAGCAGACTCACGGGACGCGTACCGGCTGGCTGCCTACTGGCTGGACCAGGAGCCTGTGCCGTTGTGGTCACCGGGCTGAGTACCCGGCCCCCACGCGCCAGCCCACCACTCACCCTGCGCAGCCTGGCATTTGCCGTTTCCTGCACAGCACCCCCTACCATGCGCCCTGCGCCAGCCCGTCCTGTTCTGCCCCCACCACCTGCATTACTGCCCATGGTTAACCTTCCTTCGCAGCCAGGGTTGCAAGGTCTTCATCATCGAGGGGCATGAGGAACATCTTCATGGTCATGCGATAGCTCGCCTGGAAGAAAGACCAGATGCGCACCTTGCCGTCCTTGCTGAACTCGACACGGTTGTCAGTCGGGTCGCTGTCAATCCGGTTCAGGGCGCGAAGCATAATCAGGGCAGCGACTATCTCGACCGGCTCATCGAGAATGATGCCGGGGAAGGTGCCCTGAATATCGACACTCCCATCCTTGAATGCGTCGCCCAGAATCATGACCCTCAGTTTGACAGGCCCTTCCGGGTATTCAGCCTCGATTGCCTGCAGCTCTACCAGTAGCTTGCTCAGGAATTCCTTCACTCCTGCCGGAACCAACAGCAGTACGGCGCTCAGTTGCGCGATTAATTGACCGATATTCACGTACTCGCCCCCCTTTCAGTAAACTTACTGGCCGAGGTATAGCATACACCGAGAGTAAAGGCAAGCAATCCTCAAAAAAAGGCTGGGCTATTCTTTTCAGGGAACAGTCCAGCCTGGGTGGGATGGGAGCATATCGGGAAACTACGGGAGAATTTACATCTGCACAGGCCCTTCCCTGCCGGTGATAATTCTATGAATGAACAACGCCAGGGGAACGGTATCGGCACGAGCCAGCAAAGCCGCCTTCAGGGGAGGGGGCACACGGAGCACCACGTCGCGCTTCTCGCTGCCCTTTGCCGGGGGAAAGCCCTGCAAGGCCCCGGTGTCGCCGGTAAGCACGTCGATAACAGCCTGATTCATCGACGTGCCAGCTTCAACAGCCCGACGCTTCATCGCCTCATGCAGAGACGGTGAAGTGCGCAAAAAGATATTCTGATAATCCGGCATTGCTACTTATTCGCTTTCATCGCTAATCCCCACCCCGCCATGTGACAGGGTGCTATTCGGACTCATCACTGAAGGTGCCGTCTTTCTTCTGGACACGCAGGTTGCCCCGATCACCCTTCATGGTGCGCCCAATCTCGATAGCTGCCTCTTTGGTAGCTTCGCTGGCCATCACCACGTCCGACCCCTCCAACTTCACGTTCCAGCCATCCCCATCGGGATTCGGAACCACATACACGTTCGCCATAATGCGCCTCCCTGATTAAACTGGTCGCAGCAGGGGGTTGATGGACCCTGCGTCGCCTTCTTCTTTCAGCGTGTGATAGGGGGGGCCATCGTCTTACCTCGTCGATGGCCCCCAAATGGTGAACATCTGTATTCAGATTTCAAGTCTGAGAAATGCTCTTTGACAACACCGATTTTCCCCGATCATCGCAAATTAAGCTCATACAGCCCTGCTCTGCCACTGAGCTACCTCTCCATGAATTGGGGGAGAGGATGGGATTTGAACCCATGACACAGGCTTTTAATTTGTTGCAATGCCGCGTACTTATAGACGGCGTCTTTATGTCACTTCACGCTGATGGTGCAAAACGCTTACGATTACAGCCTTGAGGG
>Ga0172375_10007684_pt1 | contig 14703 bp, 9 predicted proteins | sample LakKiv1m_FD_114537 | JGI IMG/M metagenome (GOLD analysis project Ga0172375, IMG submission 114537) | Freshwater microbial communities from Kabuno Bay, South-Kivu, Congo - kab_092012_11.1m | ecosystem: Environmental > Aquatic > Freshwater > Lake | place: Democratic Republic of the Congo... | reverse complement strand
TTTTTATTTTCGTGAAAGACAAATTATATCCACGAAGCGAAGCGAAGATTTCTGTTTTCGACAGCGCCGTTCAGGGGGGAGATGCGGTTTGGGAAGGCTTGAGAGTTTACAATGGAAAAATATTTGCTCTTGATAGACATCTTGAACGGCTACAACAATCGGCGAAGGCAATGATGTTTGAAAACATTCCCGATTCGGATTGGATAAAAGAAAAAATATTAGAGACACTTTCTGCAAATCTAATGAGGGATGATGTTCACATAAGATTAACTCTTACCCGCGGTGAAAAAATTACTTCAGGAATGAGCCCCTCATTAAACAATGGTGAATGTTGTTTGATTATCTTAGCCGAGTGGAAGCCACCGGTTTACCCTTCGGAAGGAATTAGATTAATCACATCTGCAATTCGAAGAAATTCTCCGCAGAGTGTTGATTCAAAAATTCATCACAATAATTTGATCAATAACATTCTTGCGAAGATACAGGCAAATTTGTACGGGGCTGACGATGCAATTATGCTCGATATTACTGGATTTGTTTCGGAAACAAATGCTACAAATATTTTTATGGTCAAAAACAAATCAATTTTTACCCCCGCTGCGGATAGTTGTTTGCCAGGGATAACCCGCGGGATCGTAATTGAACTTTGCAGAATTAATCAATTGCCTTTATATGAAAAAAACCTTTCGCTTACAGAATTTTATAACGCAGATGAAGTATTCACAACAGGGACTATGGGAGAGGTTACTCCCGTGTTAGAAATTGATGGTAGAAAAATAGAAAACAACTCAAATGTTTCAACGTTAGAAATAATTAAAAAACTTTTCAGAGAAAAAATTAAATTGGAAACAGGGAAAACTTTTTAAGGAAATTCACAAATGAAAAATTTCTTTTTGATAATACTATTTTTGTTCAGCTGCCTTTCTACACAATCGACAGCTCAAGAGCCTCTGCCTACCGAATCTTCAACCCTTTTTTCCGGCTCCGGTAATTGTGAAGCATGTCATTTTTCAAATGGGGATGTTTTAACTTACAATGGGGTGGACGTATCTATGGTAACTTACTGGCGCTCAACAATGATGGGTAACGCTGCCAAAGATCCTTTATGGCGTGCTTATGTTGCTTCCGAAGTTGAACAATTCCCCTTGCTTCAAGAAACAATTGAAACTAAATGCACAAAGTGCCATGCACCGATGGGCTATACACAAGCAATTTATAATGGTCAAACAACTTACTCAATGGACGAACTTCGGCAGGATAGACTTGCGAACGATGGGGTAAGCTGCACAGTTTGTCATCAAATAGACCCTTCTAATTTTGGCACAAAGGAATCTTACTCGGGCGGATACATCATCACTGATGATAGAATAATTTATGGCCCTTATCAAAACCCCGACACTATCTATATGCAAAGCTTTGTTGAATACACACCAAAGTATGGCGAGCATATTAATCAAGCAGAACTGTGTGCTACCTGCCACACCCTTTTTAGTCCAACAGTAAATGACATCGGTGAAATCGTTGGTGATTTTCCTGAACAAACTCCATACATAGAATGGAAAAATAGTATTTATCCTGCATTAGATACCCCCTGCCAAACTTGTCACATGCCTAAAATTTATGATCCGATAGACATTGCTGTAATTCCTGAATTTGATACAACAAAACGAACCCCTTTTTGGAAACATAATTTTGTCGGCGGCAACACAATGATGCTAAAAATTTTAAAGCAATTCACAGACTCGCTTTACGTTACTGCTGAACCATTTCACTTTGACTCCACCATTTTCCGAGCCGAAGAAAATTTAAAAGTAAATGCTTCAACAATTTCTCTGCAAACCAACTACATAAATGATTCGATAGACTTCGGAATTAAAATAGAAAACTTAGCCGGACACAAACTTCCAACTGGTATTCCTCTAAGAAGGATGTGGGTGCATTTCAAAATAGCTGATGCTTTTGGTACAAAGATTTTTGAAAGCGGAGCGTGGGATTCTGAAGGCAGAATTATTGGAATGAACTCAGACTATGAACCGCACCACAATATTATCTCCAGTGAAAATGAGGTCCAAATTTACGAAGGCGTGCTTCAGGATTTAAATGAACAGGTTACATATACTTTGTTGAAAGCGGCATCGTTTAAAAAAGATAACCGAATTCCCCCTAAGGGATTTACTTCACAGCATATTAGTTATGACACAACAGCAATAACAGAAGACGCATTTATTGATCCTGATTTTAACCGGGAAAATAATGTTGAAGGCTCGGGCAGTGATATAATTCATTACAGACTGCCAGTGACCGGCGATCAACTAATAAATATTACTGCCGAGTTGTGTTATCAACTATTAAAGCCGGAAGTGTCTGATCATTTCAGTAATCTTACTTCGAGTGATATAACTGCGTTTCTTGATATGTATTCTGGCGCAGACAAAGAGCCGGTTGTAATGAAATCAATTTTTGAATCAATTCTTGTCAGCGATTTAATAACCGAAAGTAATTTGACGCCAAACGAATTTTCTCTCGAACAGAATTATCCAAACCCATTTAATCCAAGCACAAAAATAAGTTGGCAGTCACCAGTAGGCAGCCTGCAATCAATAAAAGTTTATGATGTACTAGGGAATGAAGTTGCAAGATTAGTTGATGAATATAAACCCGCGGGAAAATATGAAGTTACTTTTGATGCCTCACAATTATCATCCGGAATTTATTTTTACACTTTGAAAGCAGGAACTTTTGTTGAAACGAAGAAGATGGCTTTGCTTAGGTAGTTCCTTTTGTTCATTTTATTAAAGATGACATTCCGCCCGGAGGAGTGCCATCTTTTTAATACCAAATGAATGTTCGTTTATCTCACTGACTTTTTCTTATATTTAAACAAATGATTTATAAGTTAAAAATATTTTTCATGGCTGCTCTATCAGTTTTCTCTGCAATAATTATTGTTTCTTGCGGTAAAGACGAAATACAAACACCTGCGGCTGTGATTGATGAAACAAACAACGGTTTTGAGACTTATGAAGTGGCAAAAATCTTTGCTGAAAAATGTGCGGTGCCGGAATGCCACGCCTCTGAAAATCCACAAAACGGATTATCACTGGCTTCTTATTCTGATATGCTCAAAGGCTCAATCAACCGCGACGAAGATACAACCGGGCACAACCACACAGGCGGGGGTTATAAAATTATTTCCGGACAAAGCGGGGTTTACGGCGGTGAATGCATAATTCCCTACAACTCAGACTACAGTTTACTTTACAATATAATAGCCGGTAAGGTTGGTGGACAATCCGTTCACTCGGGCAGTTTAAAAAATATTCTTAATGAATCAGAGATTGCAGTTTTGAAAAGCTGGATGGATAATGGAGCAAAAGATTTTAAGGAAAATATTGCTTATTCAAATTCACTGAATAACGTTTATGTGTGCAGTCAAAGAAGCGATCAAATATTCGAAATAAATACTGTGAACAATCTTTGCTCGGGAATAATCAATGTTGATTTTGATTTGTTCAACCTTGATCAGCCGCACAATATTCAACGAAGAGGGAATTATCTTTATGTAACCCTTGCCGCAACCGGGAAGTTTTTAAAGATTGACTTTAACACAAACACAGTCACGGCAAAGGTTGAGGGATTACTTGCGCCGGGTATGATTGCAATTTCTCCCGATGGTAAAACGGCTTACGTTTCTAAAGTTTCAATTGCACTTGATCTACACAATGTTATTTATAAAATCAACCTCGAAACAATGGAGCGTCTCGACGATATAATTCTTCCCGAGCTTGGACTGCCTTATGGAATTACCTTTAGTCACAATGGTAACTTTGTATACGCCGCAGATATTCCGAATGATAAAATTGCGATCATAGATGCCATAACAAATCAATTTGTAGATTACATCCTCCTTTCACCAGATCAATCTTTGGTTAATGAACCATTAAACGTTTATGTTTCACCCGACGACAAATATCTTTATGTCTGCTGCCGCAAATCCAGTAAGTTTCTTGTTATTGACGTTCAAAGCAGGCAAATAATTTCAGAGCTTGAAATTAAATCCCACCCATGGCAAGCTGCAGTTAGTAATGATGGTTCAAAAATTTATATTGTTTCTCATCACGAACCTGCAATTACAACAATCACAAAAACAGGCAATTCGTGGTCTGTCACCGACGAGCTTATTTATAATGGATTTAGCAATTTGCTTGGTGCTGATTTAAGTACAGATGGAAAATATCTCTACGTAACCTGTTCAAATGTTGAAAGGGGATTCGCTGCCTTCTATTCAATTCCCGGCAGGGATATGCCTTCGATGGTGGGCGTGTTTGACACACAGACAAAAGAACTTGTTAAAATTTTTGATGTTGGTAACGAAACCACTGGAATAGTTGCAAGAGAAAATTAAATCATTCGAGAAAGATTCGTGGTTTAGCTTACCCTTCTCCATCGAGCTCCGAAAGCAAACCAAGTAAGTCGAGATGTTTTGTTGTCATCTCTAAATGTCCTTCTGAACTTAGCGGCCACTGATCAAGAGGGCGGTCAACATAAAGTTCAACTCCGTTAGTATCCGGATCAAATAAATAGATTGATTCGGAAACACCATGATCAGAAGCGCCTTCAATTGGATAATTAAATTCATAAAGTCTTTTAACAATCTTCGCAAGTTCTTTCCTGTTCGGAAAAAGAATTGCAAAATGATAAAGTCCGGTATATCCGGCAGGCGGTGCGGTTGCCTCTTCTCCGCTCCATGTGTTAAGACCGATATGGTGATGGTAACCACCGGCAGAAAGAAACACTGCAGAATTTCCAAAGTATTGTGTTACTTCAAAACCAAGCAAATCACGATAGAATTTTAATGACCGCTCAAGATTTGAAACAGTGAGATGAACGTGACCGATTTTAACATCGGGATGAATTGTGTTTTCCAATTTTTTGATTCTTTTTATTTAATAGAAGTTGTTTTTTAAGAAACCCCAACCTTTATTGGTTTTACACTCCAGATTTTTTCTGCATATTCCATTATTGAGCGATCCGAAGAAAACTTTCCGGTGTGTGCAACGTTGTGAATAGATTTCTTTGTCCACTCGTCTGTGTTGAGGTAAAGCTTGCTAACTAAATCCTGTGTATCAATATATGATTGATAATCAGCGAATAGGCAGTAATAGTCAACATTCATTAACCCGTCTATCAAGGAGTGGAAAACCCCTGGCTCACTTCTATTAAAGTAATTTCCAGAAATCATATCTATTACCCGTTTTAGGTTTTCATTTTTCCAATAATATTCACGGGGGATGTAATTACTTGCCTTCAGCTTTCTAACTTCATCAGCAAGTAAACCAAATATAAAAATATTTTCTTCACCAACCTCCTGTCGTATTTCAATATTTGCCCCATCCATTGTGCCAATTGTTAAGGCTCCGTTAAGCGCAAACTTCATATTGCCTGTTCCTGAAGCTTCAAGCCCGGCTGTTGATATTTGTTCAGATAGATCCGAGGCGGGAATTATTTTTTCTGCGAGTGTAACAGAATAGTTTTTTAAAAAAACAATTTTAAGTTTATCGCCTACATCCGGATCATTATTTACCACAGATGCAACAGAGTTGATTAGCTTTATTATGAGCTTAGCCATCGTATAGGCGGGCGCTGCTTTCCCTGCAAAAATTATTGTCCGTGGGACCATATTCAATTTTGGGTTATCTTTTATCCTATTGTAAAGAGTAATTACATGAAAAACATTAAGCAACTGTCTCTTGTACTCATGAAATCTTTTAATCTGTACATCAAAGAGCGATTCGGGATTTATTTTAAAGTTGTGCTCTTTTTCAATGTATTCAATTAGAAGTTGTTTATTGTGCCACTTTGAAATTTTCCAGTTTTCTCTGAACTCCTTGTCATCAATAAACTTTTCTATTTTCTTTAATTGGTTAAGGTCCTTCACCCACCCCTCACCAATCTTGTCTGTTATCAATCCGGATAAAAGCGGGTTAGCGGTTTTGAGCCATCTTCGAGGCGTAATTCCATTTGTAATATTTATAAATTTATCGGGGAAAATTTTAAAAAAGTCAGGAAAAATTACGCTCTTTAAAATCTCTGTGTGGAGTGCAGCTACCCCATTAACTTTATGACATCCAACAATGGCAAGGTTTGCCATTCTAACTTTCCTTGTAGGATTTTCGTCTATTATAGAAATTTTTTTTATCACCGATTCTTCAGTGGTAAAATTTTTTTTAACATCGCTTATAAACCGTTTATTAATCTCATATACAATTTGAAGATGTCTTGGCAGCAGTTCTCCAAAAATCTGTACTGACCATTCTTCCAAAGCTTCCGGCACTACTGTGTGATTTGTATATGCAAAAGTATTGCCGGTAATCTCCCAGGCTTGTTCCCAGGTCATACCCTCCTCATCCATCAATATTCTCATTAATTCCGGAATTGCAACAACTGGGTGTGTGTCGTTTAACTGAACCGCGGTCTTCTCAGCGAACTTATCAAATGACTGATGTTTGATTTTGTACTTTCTGATAATATCCTGCAGTGTTGCCGACACAAAAAAATACTGTTGTTTAAGTCGAAGAAATTTTCCCTCCACCATTGTATCATTCGGATATAAAACTTTAGAAATGATTTCTGAATCATTTTTACTTTCAACCGCTGCAACGTAATTGCCTTTATCAAAATCTTTAAAGCTAAAATCGCTTGTCGCTCTCGCCGACCAAAGTCGAAGGTTGTTTACTGTATTGTTATGATAGCCGGGAATTGGAACATCGTAAGCATAAGCGAGCACGTCGTCTGTATCAACCCACTCAAAATGAAGCCTGCCTGCTTCGTCCATTCGTTCAGCAACTCTTCCATTATACCTTACTCTAAATACAAGTCCCCGTCTCATAATATCCCATGGATTTCCTGAGCCAAGCCAATAGTCTGCTTTTTCAACTTGATAACCATTTTCGATCCCCTGTTCAAAAATTCCGTACTCGTATCGTATGCCATATCCAAAAGCAGGTAGCTGCAAAGAAGCCATTGAATCCAAATAACATGCCGCAAGCCTCCCCAAGCCGCCATTACCGAGCCCCATATCGTGTTCATATTCTCTAATATTTTCAAGAAAGTAACCATTCTCGGTCAAAATTTTATAGCACTCATCGTAATAATCAAGGTTTATAAGTGCATTACCCAGCACCCTCCCCATTAAATATTCAAGCGAAAGATAATAAACTCTCTTTGTGTCTTGCTCAAAGTATGCATGCTGTGTTCTCAGCCAGCTTTTTACAAGCCGGTCACGAACAGCAAGAGAGAGAGCAAAATAGGCATCGTCGTCTGTTGCAGTGTATTTGTCTTTGACCAGCATAAACTCCATGTGCTCGGCGAACTGGTTTGATAGAGAATAACTACTTAGATCTTCTTTATCGGTAAAAAAAATAGATTCGTCTTCGTTTCCCATTTATATTCCTTAATCAGATAAAATGCTTTGATAAAATTTTCGAGAGGCAAATTAAAACAGTTGATCAATTATAAAAAACAATAAAAAGCCGTCACTATAAAAGACGGCTTTTTGTTTCAATCGTTGAAAGTGCGTCAGAGAAAAAGTCTAAATAAATTATTCTATTTCTTCAACTTCTTCTTCTTCAGAAATCACTCTTGCAATATCGGCTATTGAATCGCCTTCATTTAGCCTTATCACCCGAACTCCTTGGGTGTTTCTTCCCATAATTCTAATATCTTTAATGTTCTGTTTTATTACCATCCCCTGTGTTGAGATAATAACAAGTTCATCCTTATCAACCACTTCCATCATAGAAATCATTCTACCAACTTTATCGGTTGTCTTAACAGTAATAACTCCTTTCCCGCCGCGGTGAGTAATACGATAATCGTTTATGTCCGATCTTTTCCCGTAACCTTTGTCAGTAACAACAAGAACGCTTGTGCCCGGTCTTCTTATTACGAGTAACCCCACCACCTTGTCCCCCTTACTAAGTTTTACGCCGCGCACACCGGTTGCAGTTCGTCCCATATCCCGAACATCTTTTTCATTAAACCTGATAGCAAAGCCGTTGTGGGTACCAATAACAATATCATTTCCACCATCGGTCATTTTCACGGCAATAAGTTTGTCGCCGGAATTGAGATTGATCGCATTTATTCCCCCCTTGCGCACATTGCCATAAGCAGAGAGAACTGTTTTTTTAATCGTTCCCTGTTCGGTAGCCATCATCAGAAATTGGTCGTCCTTAAATTCTTTGACTGCAACAAAAGCTGTTATGTTTTCATCTTTTTCTTTTTCAAGAAGATTTATAATTGATCTTCCGCGAGCTGTTCTGCCGGCATCGGGTACTTCGTGCACTTTTAGCCAATAACACCTTCCCCTGTCGGTAAAGAATAAAATATACTGATGGGTAGAAGCAACGAACATGTGTTCAATAAAATCATCGTCTTTTGTTCCAGCGCCGGTTACGCCCTTCCCGCCGCGCCCCTGCCTTTTGTAACCGCTGACAGGAAATCGTTTTATAAATCCCTGGTGGGAAATTGTTACAACAACATCTTCTTCGGCAATTATATCTTCAAGTGAAAATTCCTCGTAATTATAAATAATTTCAGTTCGTCTTTCATCGCCGTATTTTTCTTTAATAGCAAGAAGTTCGTCTTTGATGATCAGATTTCGTTTCTCTTCGCTTTCAAGAATACCTTTTAATTTTTCGATAAGTTTGATTACTTCTCTGTATTCATCCTCAATCTTTTTTCTTTCAAGCCCCGTAAGTCGCTGCAAGCGCATATCAAGAATTGCCTTTGCCTGAATCTCGCTCAGCTTGAATTTTTTCATCAAATTTAATTTTGCGGTTTCAACATCTTTTGATTTTTTTATTGTCTCAATAACAGCATCAATGTTGTCGAGTGCAATTATATATCCTTCAAGGATATGCGCTCTTTTTTCCGCAGCATCAAGCTCGTATTTTGTTCTTCTAATCAGCACATCCATTCTGTGAGCAAGGAAGTGTTGAATAATTTCTTTTAAGTTTAAAACTTTTGGCACTCCGTGAACGAGTGCTAACAATATCACCCCAAAGGTTGTCTGCATCGAAGTGTGCTTAAAAAGTTGATTAAGCACAACTGCAGGCTGGGCATCTCTTTTCAATTCGATCACAATGCGCATTCCGTCACGGTCAGATTCATCACGAATATTTGAAATGTCACTTAACTTTCCTTCTCGAACAAGCTCCGCTATCTTTTCTATTAATGAGGCTTTGTTTACCTGATAAGGCAGCTCGGTAATGATGATGTTTTCTCTGCTGTTTTTCTGAGTTTCGATATTTGCTTTTGCACGAATGACAACTCTGCCCCTACCCGTCATATAAGCATCTTTAACTCCTGTATAACCGTAAATAATTCCTGCGGTTGGAAAATCAGGTGCGGTGATAAACTTCATAAGTTTTTCAATAGAAATGTCGGGGTTTTTAATCTGGGCGATAATTCCATCTATAACTTCAGAAATATTATGAGGCGGAATGTTCGTTGCCATCCCAACCGCAATTCCACTTGCGCCGTTGATCAAAAGGTTTGGCAAATAGGCTGGCATAACCGTCGGCTCTTGCAGTGAGTCATCAAAATTTGAAGCGAAGTCCACCGTGTTTTTATCCAGATCACGCAGCATTTCCTCTGAAATTTTTGCAAGCCTTGCTTCTGTATAACGCATTGCCGCAGGAGAGTCGCCGTCAACCGAGCCAAAGTTTCCCTGTCCATCAACAAGCGGATAGCGCAGAGAAAAATCCTGCACCATCCTTACCATCGAATCATAAACAGCGGTATCGCCATGGGGGTGATATTTACCAAGAACTTCTCCAACAATTCGTGCAGATTTTTTATAAGACTTATTATGAGCCAGCCCTAGCTCGTGCATACCAAAAAGAACTCGTCTATGAACAGGCTTCAATCCATCGCGGACATCTGGAAGCGCTCTTGCAACAATTACCGACATAGAATAATCTATGTAGGATGATTTCATTTCTTCTTCTAATGAAACCGGGATTACTTTACCATCAAACATTGATACCATAAAAAACTCTTTTTATTCTTGTGTTATTAAATTCGTTAAACATCGAGATTAGCATATTTAGCATGTTTCTCGATAAATGCTCTTCTGGGTTCTACATCATCGCCCATTAAAGTTTCAAAAACTTTATCTGCTGCTGCTGCACTTTCAATATTTACTTGAAGCATGGTTCTTGATTCGGGATTCATTGTGGTTGTCCAAAGCTGCTCCGGGTTCATTTCACCCAATCCTTTGTAGCGGGAAATGTTTACTCCTTTAACCGTCCCCTCTTCAATTACTTCTTCTGCCGTATTGGTGATGTCTTTGGCGCTGATTTTAAGTCTTTTTAAAATATCATTTCTTTCATTATCATCGTAAGCATAAAACTCTTCTTTTCCTTTTTTAATTTTATATAATGGTGGTTGTGCAATAAAAACTTTTCCGGAACTGATGAGGTCTTTCATGTGGCGATAAAAGAAAGTTAAAAGCAATGTTCTGATATGGCTTCCGTCAACATCGGCATCGGTCATCAGAATAATTTTTCCATAACGCGCCTTTATAGTATCGAAGTCAACACCAAAGCCCGCTCCGATTGCAGAGATAATGGCTTTGATTTCATCATTCTCAAGAATTTTATTCATTTTGGCTTTTTCAACATTTAATATTTTTCCTTTAAGAGGAAGGATCGCTTGAAACCTTCTATCGCGCCCTTGTTTAGCTGAGCCTCCGGCAGAGTCTCCTTCGACAATATAAATTTCACAATGATCCGGATCTGTGATAGAGCAGTCGGCAAGTTTTCCCGGCAGATTCATCGAGTCGAGGGCATTTTTCCTTCTGGCCAAATCCTTGGCTTTTCTTGCTGCCTCTCTTGCTTCAGCGGCTCTTAAACATTTTTCTATTATCTTTTTACCAACGGTGGGGTTTTCTTCGAGGAACTCAGCCAACTTTTCACCCACCAGCATTTCAACTGCTGATTTGGTTTCGCTGTTTCCAAGCTTGGTTTTTGTTTGTCCTTCAAATTGTGGTTCGGCTACTTTAACAGAAATGACCGCTGTTAATCCTTCACGGAAATCGTCACCCGTAAGCGTAATTTTTCCATCCTTTATCAATCCGTTTTTGCTTGCGTAATTATTAAGTGTTCTTGTAAGAGCGGTTTTGAAGCCCACCAGGTGTGTTCCGCCTTCGGTTGTGTTTATATTATTAACATAAGAAAAAATGTTCTCGTTGTATGTGTCTGTATATTGAAACGCAATTTCAACCGGTGTGTTGTCTTTTTCTCCTTCGACATAAACGGTTTTGTGCAGGGCTGTCCGGGAAGCATCGAGATACTGGACAAACTCAATCAGGCCGCCTTTGAAATGAAAGTTTTCTTCTTCCCCCCCATTTCTTAAATCTTTTATATTAATAGTAATAGTTTTATTAAGATAGGCAAGCTCGCGCATTCTTTCGGCCAGAACATCAAATTTATATTTAGTGACTTTAAATATTTCATTGTCAGACATAAATGTAACCCTGGTTCCGGTTTCATTCTTCTTCGTCTTCCCAATTTCCTGAACTGGTTTAACTGGAATGCCCCTTTTATATTCCTGAAAATATATTTTCCCATCTCTTTTTACTTCTACCTTCAACCACTCCGAAAGAGCATTAACTACAGAGACACCAACACCATGAAGTCCGCCGGAAACTTTGTAAGTGTTTTTATCAAATTTACCTCCTGCATGAAGGATGGTCATTACTACTTCAAGTGCGGATTTTTTTTCTTCTGGGTGCATATCAACCGGAATACCCCTCCCATTATCTTCCACGGTGATTGATTCATCTTGATTGATAGTAACTATTATTAAATCGCAGTAGCCTGCAAGCGCTTCGTCAATACTATTATCAACAACCTCATTTACAAGGTGATGAAGACCGCGAGTACTGACATCGCCAATATACATTGCAGGGCGTTTGCGAACTGCTTCAAGACCTTTTAATACATTAATGTTTTTTGCGCTATATTCGTTTTTATTGTTGTCTTTAGTCATCATATTTCATTTATTAATTATAAAAATCTAATTGCTTTTATTCGCTCTTCGTTAAAGTGAGAGTTTAACTTTTCAATAAGAGATTTGTTCTGCAAGTTCAATTCAGATCGCCAGACAGAATTTTCAACTTTAAGGAACAGAGTTTTATTTTCTATTTTTATCGGCTTCACAATTTGTTCAAGTTCCGGAAAAACTTCAGTAAACTTTAATATTGTTTCTGAATTAATTATATCGGTTTTAAGCCCCGATAATCCGGGTTCTTTTAAGATAATATCTTTAACGCTTCTAAAAGAATCAAGCATATCTAATTTTTTTTTCTTCAATATAAATAATTCTGTCTTCACTACTTTTTCTTAGAAAAGAAAAATTAGGAAGATCTGTCATAGTAATAAATGTTTGTCCAACCTCCGGAAGATAGCTGCTGATTCTGGAAACTCTTTCTGCATCAAGCTCACCAAAAACATCATCGAGCAAAAGCAAAGGACTTTTACCAGTAATGGATTTGATATAAAAAAATTCTGCAAACCGCAAGGCTGTTTGAAATGTTTTGTGCTGTCCTTGAGAGCCAAACTGTTTAAGATTTATATCATTTATACTAAAAATGAATTCGTCCTTATGTGGACCGACTAAATTTGTTCCTCTTCTAAACTCATCACTTCTTAAGCTATCTAATTGATCAACAAATTCTTGATGAATATCTGCGCTGCGATAATTATTAAGATAACGATACTCAATGTTAGGAATTTCTTTTTCTTTTAAAATTTTTTTGTATGATTCATTAAAATGATCAATAAAATCTTTCAAAAAATTAATTTTGTGTTTTATTAATTCAACACCCGAGATAACTAATTTTTCTGTCCAAGCTTTTAATTCAATATCCACATCATTTCTTCTTCCTTCTTTAACCTGATTAAGTAAAGAAGCTCTTTGCCTTAAGCATCTATTGTAATCTAAAAGTATTTTCAAATATGTGCTGCTAACCTGCGAAATAATTGAGTCAACAAATTTTCTTCTATCTGCAGGAGATCCCTGGGTAATACTGTGATCAGCCGGGGTTAACAATACAACTGGATATTTTCCTATTACTTCTGATAAGCGGCCTATACTTTTATTATTATCGAAATAGTATTTTTTGTTTTCTGCTTGAGAGAAGTAAACCCTGACCGTGCTATTGGATTTGTCTCTAAATTCACCGGTTATTTCAAAGGCTTCTTCGCTGAATGAAATAACTTCGTTGTCCGTTTTTGCAAATAGGCTTTTTGTGGTACAAAGATAATAAATAGCTTCAAGTAATGTTGTTTTTCCCGCTCCATTTTCTCCAACGATATAATTCAATCCATCTGAAAACACTAATGAAATATTTTTATGGTTTCTTAGGTTTTTTAGTTGAAGGGAGGATAAAATCATAATTAACTATTTAAACGCACCGGCATCAGCAGGAGCATAAGCTCCTCATTTTCTTCAAGTTTATCCGGTTCAAGAATACATGCCTTAGTTGGCGAGTGAAGTTTAAATATAGCTTTATCAGAATTAACATGAGAAATAACATCACTTAAATAAAGAGTATTAAATCCAATATTCATAGGCTCTCCGATATATTCACATGTAATATTCTCCTCAGCATTTGATCCGTGATCAATATCTTCAGCCGAAACATTCAACAAGTTAGTTGATAATGATAGTTTAACTTGTTTGGAGTTTGTAGTCGAAAAGAGAATCATTCTTCTAACAGTTGCTAACAGTTCTTTAGTAGAAATTTTTAACATGTTTTCATTTTCTAAAGGAATTACGCTGTTGTAAGCCGGATATTTTTCACCAATAAGCCTTGTAATAATTTCAATATCACCTGTTATAAAAGCAACATGCGTTTTACTTAAATATATTTTAACATCACTCTCACCAAGAAGTTTTGATAAAACTGAAATTGCTCTTTCTGGAATAATATATTGTTCGCCATTTTCGGATTTGATGTTTTTATGGGAGTATCTAACAAGCCTGTGCCCATCTGTTGAAACAAAATTAAGTGTATCTGGAGTAAATTCTACCAGCAAACCTGTCATAGCCGGACGCATATCTTCTTTGCTCATTGCAAATGATGTTTGATCAATTGACTTTTTAAGCAGGCTGCCATTAATTGAAATTTCTTTTTCTTTATTCACAACAGGTATTTCGGGAAAATCATTAGGGTAGGAATATCCTATGTTATATACTCCATTATCAACAACCATTTTAATTTTAAAATTATTATTTATTTTAAAATTAATAATTGTATCATCAAGTGATCTAACAATATCAAAAAATAGTTTGGCTGGTATAACTATTTTTATATTTTCGTCTGCAGTAACATTAATAGAGGACTTAAGTGCTATTTCAAGATCAGTAGCACATACAGTCAATAAACCATTATTAATTTCAAGTAAAAAATTTTCAAGTATAGGCATTGGTGTCCGTGTTGGAACAGCAGGAATAATTCTAGATAATAGTTTTTCCAGTACCTTACTATTGATTTTAAATTCCATTTTACATACTCCTTATAGAATATGTAAAATTAAGAAATATTCACCCCAATCTCAATTGAAATTGGGGTGAAATTTAAATTTATTTATAGAACACTTATACTTTTTATGGTGTGGTTGGAGTTATCTG
>Ga0172375_10007683_pt1 | contig 14704 bp, 8 predicted proteins | sample LakKiv1m_FD_114537 | JGI IMG/M metagenome (GOLD analysis project Ga0172375, IMG submission 114537) | Freshwater microbial communities from Kabuno Bay, South-Kivu, Congo - kab_092012_11.1m | ecosystem: Environmental > Aquatic > Freshwater > Lake | place: Democratic Republic of the Congo... | reverse complement strand
TCTCAACGCTGCGGGCCGGAAGGGCGGCACCGTCTATCTTTCGGCAGGACGATACCGCATGGCGGGTTCCATCGTTGTGCCGTCGGGTGTCGAGCTTCGCGGCAGCTTCGATGTGCCGCACCACACCGTATCCGATGGCGCCGTTCTGCTGGCCACGGGAGGCAAGGGCACGGAAAACGGCACTCCGCTCATCTCACTGCAGCCCGGCTCCGGTGTGCGCGGGCTCAGCGTGTGGTACCCCGAACAGAACCTGACGGCGCCGACGGCCTACCCGTGGACCGTCCGCTCTCTCGGGCCCGGGTGCTGGCTGACCGACGTGAACATCGGCAACGCCTGGCAGGGCGTGGATTTCTTCTCGCACCCCAGCACGGGGCACCGCATTCTGTACCTCTCGGGCGGCTTCTTCCGGCGCGGGCTGTTCGTCAGCAAGAGCGATGGCGGAGGACACGTCGAGGACGTTCAGTTCAACCCGCACTACATGGCGCGCCTGCCCGCAGGCATGCCGCAGCCGACGTACGCGGGCGATCCCTTCGGGCAGGTCATCGAGTTCCAGCAGGCCAACCTCGAAGGGCTCGTCTTTGGCCGCTGCAAGGACGAGACGATCCTCCGTACCTTCCTCTTCTCGGCGGTGGACGGCCTCAAGTTCGTGGACGATCGCGGTGGGACGACCGGCGTGGTGGTCAACCACGGCACGGACGCCGGGAGCCGCGCCATCACCTTCGAGAGCGTGGGGCAGGGAGGTCTTGACCTCTACAACACCCAGCTTGTCATCTTCGGCAAGAGCCAGGTGGCCTCCATCGTCACCGGGCCGAGATTCGCGGGCAGCATTCGCATGTTCAACTCCCAGCTATGGGCGGGATCGAGGGCGGCCCTGCTCGAGGGGTCGGGTCGGATCGCGCTTCAGCAGTTCAATAACCTCACGGGCCCGCTGCAGGCGCAGGCGGGAACGGCTCGCCTCGATGCCGGTGTGTTCCAGGGTAACTGGCGTCCTGGGATCACTTTTGGAGAGCGCGTCACCGCCGCGCGAGTCGTTGCATGCGTCCAGCCGAAGGGGCTGCTCGTCGAAGATCGGAGCGGCAAGGCGAAGCTGCTGGGGAACTCCGAGGCGCCGAGGCCGCGTCCCGGTCCGACCGAGTTCCGGTCGGGCTTCGAGCAAGGCGAACCTGCGCCTGAGGCGGGAGCCGTCCAGGCCGAGGGAGGAGGCCTCCGGTCGGTGAGCGGGCTGGTCTGTGCGCCGGCGCCAGGACAGGGCCGGGACGGCTCGGTCGCGGTGCGTCTGGCCGGTCATGCGGATGATGCGGGCCACTCCTACGTCTACTGCAGGCTGTTCCGGACGACCGTCGTGGTGCATCCGGACACGGTTCTGACCTACTGGATCAAGCCGATGAATGCCGTAAGCCGGAAATCGGGGCTGGACCTCCTCTTCGACGACGGCTCCACGCTGCGCGACTCCGGAGCGACGGATACGGAGCACCGCGGCGCCCACCCTGGAACGGACCGGGGGGAAGTCGGTCAGTGGCGACAGATCGTTGTGCCCCTCGGCCACAAGGCCGGCGAAGCCATCACCACCATCATGCTCGCCTTCGACGGCCGCCCCGGCGGCGGGCCGTTCGAGGTGATGGTGGATGACGTCGAGATAACGAGGCGCGCGCCGCCACGATAGGACGGCCGACCTCAGTCGAACAGGCGGGCCTGCGCGCTCGGGTCGCCCGGCCTGGGCCGCCACGGATGGCCGATGTGCTCGCAGGCAGGGCGCGTGATCTGACGGCCCCGCGGCGTCCGCTGGAGGAATCCGAGCTGGAGGAGATACGGCTCGCAAAGGTCTTCGATGGTGTCCCGTTCCTCTCCCAGCGCCGCCGCCAGGGTCTCGACCCCAACGGGGCCGCCGTCGTACTTCTCGGCGATCGTCCGGAGGTAGCGCCGGTCGAACTCATCCAGGCCCAGGCCGTCAATGCTCAGCATCTCCATGGTGGCGGCAACGACTTCGGGATTGACAACGCCGTCGGCCCGCACTTGCGCGTAGTCGCGGCACCTGCGGAGCAGTCGGTTGGCCACGCGCGGCGTTCCACGAGACCGCCCTCCGATCTCCGTCGCGCCCTCGGCCGTGGTCCGTACGCCGAGGATGGAGGCGGACCGCCTGACGATGGTGGCCAGCTCCTCAGCGCTGTAGAAGTCGAAGTAGCACTGGATGCCGAACCGATCGCGCAGGGGCGACGACACAAGCCCTGCACGAGTCGTGGCGCCGATCAGGGTGAAGCGGGGCAACGGAAGCCTCATGGTTCTCGCGCTCGGACCCTTGCCGATGACCAGATCGAGGGTGAAGTCCTCCATGGCCGGGTAGAGGATCTCCTCGACGATGCGGCTCAGACGATGAACCTCGTCAATGAACAGAATGCTGCCGGGCTCCAGATTGGTCAGGACTGCAGCGAGATCGCCGGGCCGCTCTATGGCGGGGCCGGACGTGGCCCTGACGGGGGTCTCCATCTCGTTGGCGCACACGTGGCTCAGCGTCGTCTTGCCAAGTCCGGGAGGTCCGTAGAGCAGGATATGGTCCAGCGGCTCCGAGCGGCGCCGGGCGGCCTCGATGGCTACCGACAGGTTGTCCTTCAGGCGGGCTTGCCCTATGAACTCGCACAGGCGCCTGGGGCGCAGGGACACCTCATCGGGGTCGTCCGAACCCCGTCGAGGGTCAATCACGCGCGGCGCATTGTCGTGGCCAAGCGGGCCGGGCACTCATGCCCTCCATTGGCTCTGCGGCGGCGATGCCCAACGCGGCCGGACCCGCATTCAGGCGAACCGCCTGATAAGCTCGTCAAGTGTGGCATGCCCCCCGAGCCGGCGCCGGAGGGCCTCCTGCTCATCCACGATGTTTGGCTTCTGCGGGTGCTTGTAGATGACGCCGATCGGGTAGCCGTGATCGCTGAACGCCAATGCGAACGCCTGAACCCTGTCGGTCGGGTCGTGGTCCGCCGGGACGTCGTAGGTATTGCGCCGGTAGAACTCGTCGGTCTGGTCCTGGTTGAAAGTCGGGCAGGGCGAGAACACGTCAACCAGCGAGAAGCCACGGTGGCGAATGGCCTCGCCCAGAATCTCAGCCAGTTGGTTCGGCTTGTATGAGAAGCCTCTGGCCACGAATGAGCAGTCCAGGGCGATCGCCTGCGCGACCGGATTGATCGCGTCCTCGGTATTGCCGAATGGGGTCGTCTTCCAGCGCTTCGGGTCTATCTTGGCCCCAAGGGAAGCCAGCGGCACCATGGAGGTGGGCGACACCTGGCCTTTGGTGAGGCCGTAGGTGTTATTGTTCATTACCAGATAGGTGATGTCGGGATTCCGTCGCGCGGCATGGGGTACGTGTCCTCCGCCGATCGAGTAGCCGTCGCCATCGCCGCCGACGACGATGACGTTCAGGTCGGGCCGTGCGCACTTGATCCCCGTCGCAGTTGGGAGCGCGCGGCCATGCACGCCATGGAAGCCGTAGGTGGCCACAAACCCCGGGAGACGCGAGGAACAACCGATGCCCGAGACGATCACGGTCCGGCTTGGATCCAGGTTGCACTCACTGAGCGCCTTGAACAGGGAGCTGAGAACGCCGAAGTCGCCGCATCCCGGGCACCAGATGGGCGGCAGATTGCTCTTGTAATCGCGCGGCGCGAGACGATCCGCACTGGTTGCCAGGTTGGCCGTCATCTCCCGTTGCTCCCGGTGCAGTCGTCGCGGAGGGCCAGGATTCGCTCGAACACCTCGCGCGCAAGGAACGGCAACCCGTCGTCTTTGTGGAAGGGGACCACGCGGAGATCGGTGTTGACGCGAATCCAGTTCGCCAGTTGGCCGCTCCAGGTTAGCTCGGGCACGAGCAGAGCCCGGCAACGCGCTGCAAACTCCTCGACAGGCGCCTTTGGGAATGGCGCGAGCAGCCTGAGGTGCAGGTGCGCGACACGGATGCCGTGAGCCTGGGCGTGCTCAGTGGCTTCGCGCACCACGCCCTCGGTTGAGCCGAATGCGATGATCCCCACATCAACCTCGCCCGGATCGCCCCAGAGCCGAACCAGACGGGCCGCGTGCTTATCCCGAAGCGCGTCCATCTTGCGAAAGCGCTTTGCCTTCATGCGAGCCGCGAGCTCGGCGGTGTACCCGGGATCGCCGGTCTCGTCATGCTCGATGCCCGTGCTGGTGTAGATGCCGCCCCTGGCGCCGGGAATGGCCATCGGGGACACGCCATCGGGCGTGTCACGGTATCTCCGGTATCCGCTGCGAAGCTCATCCGCCGTCGGCTGAAGCCGCTCCGATACTGTGAGCTTGGCGAGGTCAGGCGGAGGCACGGTCGAACGACGCGTCGCCAGCGACTGATCTGAGAGCAGAACGACGGGGCACTGGTACTCCTCCGCGAGATTGAACGCCTCCACGGTGGTCCAGAACGTGTCTTCCACGCTGGAGCAGGCAAGGACCGCTCGGGGCGACTCGTTGTGCATGCCGTAGACGGCCAGGTTCAGGTCGCCCTGGCTGGTCTTGGTGGGCAGTCCTGTGCTTGCGCCGCCCCGCTGCACATCGGCAACGACCAACGGTATCTCGGCCTGACCCGCGAGATTGAGCTGCTCCACCATGAGGCTGAGACCCGGGCCGGATGTCGCCGTCATGCACTTGCTTCCAGCGTACGACGCCCCGAGGCACATCGAGATGGCGGCGATCTCATCCTCAGCCTGGATCATCGTGCCGCCGAATGCAGGAAGCTCCTTGGCCAGAAACTCCATGATCTCCGAGGCCGGGGTGATGGGGTAGCCGGCGTAGAAGCGAAGCCCCGCGGCGATGGCGCCGATGCTCAGCATCTGGTTGCCCGTCACCATCATCCTGCGGCTCTCATGCGGGACGGCATGCACGCGAGGCAGCGGGCAGTCGCCGACCTGCTTCGCCACGTGGTCGGCGCCGGAGCGGAGCGCTGCGACATTCATGCGGACTACCGGCTCGCCTTTGCGGCCAAAGACCCGGGACAGGTAAGCCTCGGCGGGCTCCAGGTCCGCGCCGACAAGGAAGAGCAGGGCGCCGAGACCCACTGTGTTCACCGGCGCAGGCAGTCGCTTCAATATCTCGCCCGACAACTCGTGGCGGATCGCCTCCTTCTGTGTTCGGGCGAGCGAGGTGATGGGCAGCGCGATGTCACGTCGGGACGGGTCAGGCGGAGGCGTGAACTCGTCGGAGTTGTAGAGGAGGATGGCGTCAGCGCTGAGGCCTGATCCAAACAGCGAGAAGCCCTCGTCATTGAGGGCCACCAGGATCCCCACCGAGTCCCCGGGCGACAGGTTCACAGCGCTTCGAGCCCGGAGCTGATACATCACGGTGCCGCCCTTGATCTCGGCGGGAAACGTCTGAAATGTGTAGATATCCAGGCCCATCTGGGTGAACATCTCGACCATCACGTCACCCAGTGTGACGGTGCCTTCCCCGGACTCCCCGACAAGCCTGATGACTACGTCTGTGGCCCGGGCTGGTGTTTCTGACGCCTCTGTCATCCACTACCCTCTAGCGCCGCGAGACAAGACGGGCTTGCCGCGGGGCAAATGGTCGCACATCATAGCTCACGACGCCGCGATCGTCAACCCAGTCGGCGGCATGCATCCCTTGACGTGGGGCCCATCCGCCCCTACAATGGGCGTGTCGGGTGGCATCGGGGTGCGAACTCCAGGGTAGCGTGCGAACACGCGAGCCAGTGCCACCACGCTATACGACTCCCGGAGGTGGATCGTGTTCATCATGGCGACGATTCCGAGCCTGCCCGCGAGCGCTCCAGCCATCAGGTTCCTTCAGTCGCTTCCCGTCGGCGTCTGTACCGGCAGAGTGGTCCTGTCTCCGGTCGTCGCCAGGTACCCGGGCGCGCAAGGCCCGGTCTGGCGCGTTACGATGAAGGCGCCGACCGGCACGCCGGTCATCGCCTATGCGATCTCGGATCCCGAGCCGAGCGGGCGACCATCTCTGGTGCGGCAAGGAACCTTGGTGACGCGCGGTACCGGTGGCGTCCCGGGCCTGTACCCCATCGTGACCGTGGCGCCGCTGCCCGTAACCGACATCTCCGACACGTTCATCGCCCGAGGAGCAGGCGCAGCGCTGGCCTTCCGCCCGAGCCGCCAGGGAGGGTTGCCATCCGCCATCCGGTTCGGAGACGATCCGGAACTGACGAGCTTCGCATGGAACGATCGGGTGCATCATCCTGAGCGCGGAGGATGGATGCTGCGAAACGACCGATCGCCTCGCGTGCAGGTGCTGGCGCAGGAACCGAACCTGACAGTCGTCCGCGTGACTGCGCGCTACTGCCGCGAGGATGGCGCCCCCGAGCCCGGCGGCGCTTCTGCCGTCTACGACTGGTACGTCTTTCCGTCCGCAAACGAGGTGTTCTGCCAGGCGTTCGTGGCGCAGCCGCAGGCCCGCCACTGGGCTGAGTTGCACCACCTCGAGTTCAACAGCTCCGACGCAACATTCGCACGATGGGCCGGCGGGGATCCGCCCGCTCAAGGCAGCTTCGGTGCGACACGCAAGGGCTGGGTGACCTCACGATGGGGGAGCGTGATCTCGGGGCGGAACTGCCTCGGCATCCTGGCCCCGGAGGTGCGCTTCTACGACGGGCGCGGCGAGTACGGCACGTACATCCACGGAGCATGGGAGTCCTGGTCCTCAGAGGATCGCAGGCTGTCGGCGTGGCTCTGGATCGGCGCCGCAGTGGACGCGGCTGACGCCGTGGCTCGCACGGCTCGAATGGACCGAACCACACGCGCGGTCGTGACCACCGTACCGCTGGACCGGCGCATCGTGCAGCTCTCGGCTTCGGGTCGGCCCAGGCGGGCCCGATGGATGGCTTCTATAGCCGACAGGCTACGGCAGTCCGGCGACCTTTCCGGCGCGCGGCGGATCGTCGGCACATCAGGCACGCTCCCGGACGGACCGCCGCCTTCGGGATGGCTCATCCGCGCCGGCGGCGAAGCCGGGTTGGCGCTGCATGCATCCGAGCATGGCGTTCGCGTCACCAGTTTGTTCGATCTCAAGCTTGGCCGCGAACTTGCCGCTCCGACACAGCCGCCGCTCTTCAGGATATCGCTTCGGCGCCTCCCCTCTGCGTCCGCGGCTGAATCGAACCGGAGCGAAGACAGCGCTGAGCTCAGAGCTGACGCGGGGTGGAAGACCGTGTCCGTGAAGGACGGTGCGGCGGGCGTCCTTCTCCGGTTTGCCGACCCGACGGACGCGCGACTCAGCGGCATCTCAGTCACGGTGAAGGCGACGCCCGACCCGGCGGCGTCGGCATGGCATTGGCATATCGCGGTAGCCAACAGGTCGAGCGCGTGGAGCCTGCTGCGAGTCGCGTTTCCACAGATAGGGGTCGAGCCGCCGGGAACCGATGCCGTCGCGCTATACCCGACCGGTCCGGGCGTGCTGCATCCCCTGGCGGCGGGCGCCCCTCTCAGCCGGAACTCCCTCTACCCGAACGGCTGGTGCACCATGCAGATGATGGCGGTGTACGGTCCGAAGTCCGGCACGGGGCTCTACTACGCCCTGCACGATCCGCTGGCATCAGCAAAGAACATCGTACAGACACGCGAGCCGGACGGCGCCGTCACGATGGCCTTCGATGTGCCTGCGCCCATGATGGGACGTCCGGGGACGGGATTCTCGCTTACGGGTGTCGCTGTCTGGCGGCTACTCCGCGGGGACTGGTTCGACGCGGCCCGTATGTACAGGTCATGGGTGGTGAAGGAGGCCCGGTGGTATCCAAAGCTCGGCGCAGATGGGCGGGCGGACACGCCCGTGTGGGCTAAGCGGCTGTGCGCATGGGCGCAGACAGGAGGGAGCCCCGCCGAGTGCGTCGAGGCGGTCAAGAGCATGCAGCGCGCGCTCGGGGTGCCGATCGGCTTCCACTGGTACAACTGGCACCGGATCCCGTTCGACAACGACTATCCCCACTACTTCCCGACCAAGCCCGGCGTCACCGAGGCGGTTGCCGATCTTCAGGCACGCGATGTATACGTTATGCCCTACATAAACGGACGGTTGTGGGATACCCGGGACCGAGGCGTCGAGGACGCGGAGTTCAGCAGCAGGGCCTTGCCATCAGCTACCAAGGACGAGGCAGGCCAGCCCTATATTGAGACCTACGGCAGCAAGGAGGCGGACGGAAGCCCGGTTCGCCTGGCCGTCATGTGTCCAGTCACTCCGCTGTGGCAGAGGACCGTGCGCGAGACCGTACTCCGACTCATGACGGAGGTCGGCACAAAGGGGGTCTACATAGACCAGATCGCCGCTGCGGCGCCGGCGCTATGCATGGACGCCTCCCACAGGCACGCGCTGGGTGGTGGTTCCTGGTGGACCGAACAGGGCTACTGGCCGCTTCTCAGAGCGCTTCGGGAGCGGATGCCCGACGACAGGATGATCACAACCGAGTGCGCCGCGGAGCCCTACGCGAACTGCATAGATGCCTACCTGACCTGGGACTGGCAGGCACAGGGCATGGTTCCTGCGCTGCCCGCGATCTACGGAGGTGCGGTGCAGTACTTCGGGCGCAACTACTCGGCCGGCGCGGGCACGCGCGACCTGGCTCTGTGTATGAAGATGGGGCAACAGCTTGTGTTCGGCGAACAGATCGGATGGCTCGATCCGAGGATCGCGGCCGAGACGATCGCAGGGACGTTCCTGAAGCTCGTGGTGCGCACAAGGAGTCGCCATGTCGCCTACTGGTCGCGAGGGGAGATGGCGAGGCCGCCGAGGTTGGCCGGAGATGTGCCGGCAGTGCGTGCGGACTGGGCCTGGTACGGGGAGACCTGGGTGTCTACCCCCGCCGTGATGACAGGCGCCTGGAAGCTCGCCGCTGAGCGACGGCTCCTGTTGCTGTTTGTCAATGTTGGCAATGGCGCGGTACGCACGGCGTTCGACTGGGACGCGCGGACCTATGGAGTAGCGGCCGCGAAACTGCGGCTCACCGTGATGCGCGACCGCGACGCGGCGGCGGGTAGGGTCGAGTCCCTCCCGGTGCGCACGCGGCGGGTACTCGCGCTTCCAGCGCGAAGCCTGCAGGTCTGGGAAGTTCGATGGTGATCTGCGGAGGACGATCAGGTGGGCAACGGGATCGCCACAGGAAGGCGGCCCGTTGGCTTGAAGGCTCCTACGAGCGCTTGCGCCAGTGCCGCGATGCTGCAGTGGCGGTAGCCGTAGGTGCAGACGTACGTGCCGATCTCGGGGAAGCGACGGATGTCGTAGGGCTCGCGCACGGCCACGACGATCAGACGATCTCCGAGAGCCGTCTGGAGGGTCCGCGCGATCGCGGCCTGGCGGTCCTGGTCAATGGGCCGGTCCGACCACGGCTCACGCGGCGCGGTAAGGAGGACTGTCCGGTCGGCCGACATCATGTCGGACAGGTTGGTAACCTCGCCGAAGCCGCCCGCGTGCTCGTCCTGCAGAGCGACGCGTCGGCAATGCACCCCCAGACCGCGCATCTCGGCGAGGAGGTCGTCTGCGGCAGGGTGGAGTGAGGCCACGCAGACGGTGGCATTGACCGGAATCGGCACGGCGCCCTTGTCGCGGGCCAGTGTGATGGATGCGCGCGCAATCGCGGCCTCCAGGGCGTCATGGGCCGGGTCGAGCCAGGGCTCCGACGCCTCGGTGGTCAGCGGGAACCGCCGCTTGGCCGCCAGCACTCGGCACGCTGCATCGCGCACGCGGGACTCAGACAGGACACCCGCGTCAACCGCGTGGCGGATGGCCCTCACTGTCTCGCGCTGGGTCTCCAGCGTGTGGCAGACCATCACAAGGTCGGCTCCGGCCTGAAGCGCGGCGACTGCGCCCGCTGGAGTGCCGACGCTCTCGGAGATTGCCGCCATCTCCAGGCAGTCCGTCACGACTACGCCTCCGAAGCCCAAACGCTCCCTAAGGAGACCGGTCAGTATGTCCGGCGACAGCGTGGCCGGGCGGGTGGGATCGAGCGCCGGGAACACAATGTGAGTGGTCATGATGGCTGCGACACCGGCCGCGATCGCCGCCCGGAACGGAGGCAGCTCCACCGCCTCGATGTGGCTCCACGATCCGTCTACTCGGGGAAGGCCAAGGTGGGAGTCGATGCTGGTGTCGCCATGGCCGGGGAAGTGCTTCGCGCACGCGACCACACCACATTCCTGCAGGCCGCTGATCACATGGCATCCGAGCGTAGATACCGTAGCGGCATTGTCGCCGAAGGACCGCACGCCGATGATCGGGTTGTCCGGGTTGCTGTTCACGTCAAGACAGGGGGCGAGGTTGCAGCCGATCCCGATCGCGCTCAGCTCGCGGGCCTGTGCGGCGCCCTGCCGGTAGGCCCACCCCGACGCCGATGCGTCGCCGGTCGCGGCAAGCGCCATGTTGCCGGGAAACGTGTGGAGGTCCTGACCAAAGCGGCACACCATTCCGCCCTCGTGGTCTATGGCAACGAGGAGCGGGACAGAGGCGAGGCTCTGCAGCGTGTCGAGTGTCGCCCGCGTCGCGAGCGGCGTGCCGACGTTCCTGGCAAGCAGCACGACGCTGCCGACCTGCATTTCCTCAACCAGCAGCCGGGCGTGTTCGTTCGCCGTGTCGGCGTCCTCGCCCGACCAGCCGAAACAGAGCGTCTGGCCGATGGCGGCGTCGAGCGAGAGGGCGTCTGCGCCGGGAACGCACGGGGCGGGGTAGTCTGGCTGGGGCATTGCCGATCTCCTGGTGCCGCGATGGGCCGGGAGTCTGTTAGGCGCGTGCGACGCTGAGTCCTGCGGTCGCGCGGCGTCGTTCAACCGTGGGTGTCATCGGTTGTGACGGGCGTGCGGGTCGCCGAAGCGGCGGGATGTTGCCACGTTTGCCAGTCGTCATTGTTGCGAGGGCGGGAAGCCGGCACGACGTGGGTCCCCGCCAACGACATGCGGGGATGACGGAAGAGGCGACATGTGGGGATGACGGAAGAGGCCGCATGCGGGGATGACGGAAGAGGCGACGTGCGGGGATGACGGAAGAGGTGACGTGCGGGGATGACGGAAGAGGCCGCATTGGGGGATGACGGAAGAGGCGACATGCGGGCACGCAGGATGGGCCTTGCGACCAGGGCGACGCGCTCGCGCAAGTCGTCATTCCCGCGAAGGCGGGAAGCCATGACCGACCGACGCGGGCGCCCGTCGCAAATCGTGACAGGTGCTCTGGTGCAATACTCGGAAGGAGTGCCGCGGTCGCGCGGCGAATATGCCCGCGCACTCAATCTTTTCAATGGCCCACAGAAAGGAAGATCAACATGGCAGACACGTCACCTGTTCGCGTGCTCGTATGGGATGAGGCGCCGCGGCACGCCCCGAAGGAAGTCTATCCCGCAAGCATTAACGGCGCGGTTGCCGAGGGGCTCCGCCGCCTTGGAGGTTCCGGCCTAACGGTGCGAACGTCCAACCTCGATGATGCCGAGCAAGGCTGCCCGGCGGACCTGCTCAATGCCACGGACGTCCTGGTCTGGTGGGGTCACGCACGACATGGCGAGGTGACGGACCAAACGGCCGCACGCGTTGTGGCTCGGGTGGTTAGCGGCGGCATGGGGTTCGTGGCTCTACACTCGGCCCACTACTCCAAGCCGTTTCAGCGCATCCTGAATGCGCCCGGCCATCTCAAGGGTGGCTGGCGCGAGCTGAACCCGATGGAATCCGAGGAGATACGCGTCTGCGCTCCGTGGCACCCCATCGCGAAGGACGTCACGGACTTCACGATCCCCCACGAAGAGATGTACGGAGCCCCGTTCGATGTGCCGCCGCCGCTCGTGACGGTGCTGCAGTCTCGCTTCCCGTATGATGGCAAGACGTTTCCGAGCGGTCTATGCTGGACGGTAGGCGAAGGTAAGGACCCCGCATTCACCTCCGGGCCAGGCGGGGGTGTCGGCGAGGGACTGGGTAAGGCGCGGGTCTTCTACTTCAGGCCCGGACACGAAACCGTGCCGACGTACTTCAGCGAAACGGTCCAGCGCATAGTCACGAACGCCGTGTTGTGGTGTGCGCACCGCAGTTGATAGCTTGCGTGCGCGAGGTCGGTGCAAGCGCATGAGGTCGGCGCGAACGTGAATAAGGCGCGGCTCCGAGAGGTGCTGGACAGGCTACCCTCATTACGCGTCGCCGTAGTCGGCGACTTCTTCCTTGACAAGTACATGGTAGTCGCCCCCGAACTTGCGGAGGTCTCCCTCGAGACCGGGCTCGAGGCCCGGCAGGTAGTGGAGATCCGTTGTAGCCCGGGGGCCGCCGGCACGGTAACCAGCAACCTCGCCGCCGTTGGGGTCGGTAGGCTCGAGGCGATCGGGGTCATTGGCGACGACGGCCAGGGCTACGAGCTCCGCCGGGGGCTTGTCGAGGGTGGAGTGGGTGTGGAGAGCTTGCGCAATGCCCCGGGTCGCTTCACGCCGACCTATACGAAGCCGATGAGGCGCGACATGGGCGGCGAAACCGAGCTGGAGCGGCTCGACATCAAGAACCGTACGCCGATGCCGCCGGAGATCGAGGACTGGCTGATCGCCGAGGTCCGGCGCGTGGCCATATCCGAGCGCTTCGATGCAGTGATGCTGGCCGACCAGGTGCAAGAGCGGAACTGCGGCGCAGTCACGGACCGTGTTCGAGAGGAAGTGAGCCGGATCGCCACGACTGCCCGGACGCTGTTCTTCGCCGATTCGCGCGTGCGGATCGGCGAGTTTCGCGACGTCATTGTCAAGCCCAACGCCTGCGAGGCGGCAGCTGCCATGGGGTTCCGGGGGCAGGGAGAGCCCAGCCTGGAGGAGACGGCCTCCTTCGGGCGGGCTCTGGCCCGTCGCAACCGGCGCCCCGTGTTCATCACACTCGGCGCGCGCGGCATGATGGCCTGTTCCTCCGATGAATGCGTCCCCGTGCCTGCGCTCCCGCTCAGGGGGCCGATAGACATCGTCGGCGCGGGCGACAGCGCCTCGGTGGGAATCGCCTGCGCATTATGTGCCGGGGCCACCCTCGAAGAGGCGGCCGAGCTTGGCAACCTGTGCGCCAGCGTGACGATCCACAAGCTGGGCACGACGGGAACCGCGTCGCCGGCAGAACTGCTGGCCCTGCTGGACTGACACCGGCTCGGGTAGAATCCGCCCGATCCACCAGTCTTCGGGCCGTGAACGGTCCATAGGAGTTCCGCGTGCACAACCTCGGCGTCAACCCCAGTCAGTACGGCCTTGAGAACCATGGCATCAAGGACGCGCTCTTCGTCCACTGGAACCAGGGCACCGCCGCGCTGATCGAAAGTGCTCTGGCCCAGAGGGAGGGTCTTCTGGCGGCAGGCGGCGCATTCGTGGTCCGGACGGGCCTGCACACGGGTCGCTCACCCAGGGACAAGTTCGTGGTGAAGACGCCCGACCTCGAGGACGACATCTGGTGGGGCGAGGCCAACCAGCCCATGCCGCCGTACCAGTTCGAGGCTCTGTACCGTCGCGCGCTGGCGTATATGCAAGATAAGCGTCTGTATGTGCAGGACTGCTATGCCGGCGCCGATACCCGTTATCGGATCCCCATCAGGGTGGTCACCCAGTTCGCATGGCACGCGCTCTTCGCCCGGCAGCTCTTCGTCAGGCCCGACTGGACGAAAACCGGTGAGCATGTTCCCGAGTTCGTGATCGTCTCCGTTCCGGGATTCCACGCAGACCCGGAGATGGACGGCACCCATTCGGAGGCGTACATCTGCGTGAACTTCGAGAAGCGGCTCGTTCTCATCGGCGGAACCGAGTACGCCGGCGAAATGAAGAAGTCGGTGTTCACCATCATGAACTACCTGCTGCCCGAGAAGGGTGTGCTCTCGATGCACTGCTCGGCCAACATGGGCGGCAAAGGCGACGTGGCCCTGTTCTTCGGCCTGAGCGGGACAGGCAAGACCACCCTTTCTGCGGACCCGGATCGGCGGTTGATCGGCGACGACGAGCACGGCTGGAGTGATGAGGGGGTCTTCAACTTCGAGGGTGGCTGCTACGCGAAGTGCATTCGCCTGTCGCGCGAGGCCGAACCCCGGATATGGGACGCCATACGTTTCGGAACGGTCCTGGAAAACGTTGCCGTGAACCTCTCGACGCGCCTGCTCGACTTCGACGATGACGCGCTCACTGAGAACACGCGAGCGGCCTATCCGCTGACCTTCATCGGCGACTCGGTCCGGCCTGCGGTGGGAGGCCATCCAGCCAACGTCTTCTTCCTGACCTGCGACTCGTTCGGCGTCCTGCCGCCCATCTCGCGGCTCACCCCGGATCAAGCGCGCTACCACTTCATCTCCGGCTACACGGCGAAGATCGCCGGTACCGAGGCGGATGTACAGGAGCCCAGCGCCACCTTCAGCACCTGCTTCGGCGCGCCCTTCCTGCCGCGCCACCCGACCGTCTACTCCAGAATGCTCGGTGAGCGCCTTGCCCGCCACGGTGCGCGGACATGGCTGGTGAACACGGGGTGGACCGGCGGCCCCCATGGGATCGGTAAGCGCATCAGCATCAAGGATACGAGAGCCATCATCGCGGCTGCGCTCAGCGGCGCGCTCGACGCCGTACCGTTCCGACAGTGCCCGTTGTTCGGCGTGGCGGTGCCGACCGAATGTCCCGGCGTGCCGCGCAGCATCCTGTGGCCGCGAGATACCTGGGCCGATCAGGCCGCCTACGATCGAAGCCTGCGCCACCTCGCCGAGCTGTTCACGGGCAACTTCCGGCAGTTCGCCGCGT
>Ga0172375_10007682_pt1 | contig 14705 bp, 12 predicted proteins | sample LakKiv1m_FD_114537 | JGI IMG/M metagenome (GOLD analysis project Ga0172375, IMG submission 114537) | Freshwater microbial communities from Kabuno Bay, South-Kivu, Congo - kab_092012_11.1m | ecosystem: Environmental > Aquatic > Freshwater > Lake | place: Democratic Republic of the Congo... | reverse complement strand
TCGGATTTCCTCTCTACCAGATCATGGCGATTCTGGACGGGGGGGCCACCTTAAGCGATCTCCAGACGGCGCTCATGCGGCAGCAGGGGGGCATCCTTGTGGGCAGGGATGAGATCAACGGCCTCCTGGCCCACCTGGACCAATCCTTTCTTCTCGACTCCGACCGATACCGAAATGCCAGGGACCGGATTATCGCTGACTTTACCTCCCGCCGCGTCAGACCCTGTTCTCACAGCGGCAAGAGCTATCCCGCCGATCCCCAGGAATTGAAGGAAATGCTGGACCAGATCCTGACCAGCCAACCCGCCCCTCCCTCCCCTGAGGGTCGGATAGCAGCCCTCGTCGCCCCCCACATTGGCCTGACCGTGGGCGCCCGCGGCTACTCCACCGCCTACCAGATGCTGAAAGGCGCTGTTTCAACGCGGATCATCCTCCTGGGCGTCGGACACCACCTGCAAAATGCCCTCTTTTCACTCACCGACAAGGCCTTTGAGACCCCCTTGGGGACGACCCAGGCCGACCCGGACGCCGTCAGCCGGCTAAGGGAGTCCGGCCGGGACATCATCGCCCCGAACGATTTTGTGCATCGCTCGGAGCACTCCATTGAATTCCAGGTCCTTTTTTTGCAGTATGTCTGGAACGACCCCGCAGTTACGGTCGTTCCCATCCTTTGCGGTTCCGTTCAGGCGGGGATCCCCGAATACAGCAGGCAGGCCTATCAGGAGATCGCAGGCCCCTTTCTCGACACGCTTCGGACTTTGCTCCACGAACCCGGGCATCAGACGCTTATCGTGGCAGGGGTCGATTTTTCCCACATCGGGCCCAAGTTCGGCCACGACCAGCCAGCTCCGTCAATGGAGAAGGGCTCACGCGCCCATGATCAGAAGCTGCTGAGTCACCTCACTCACCTGGATCCGGACGGTTTCTGGGAAGAGTCCAGGACCGTTCAGGATTGCTTCAACGTCTGCGGTTTTTCCACCCTGGCCTGCCTCCTGGAGGTCCTGCCGGAATGCCGGGGGGAAGTCCTCCACTATGAGACATGGCACGAGCCCCCCACCCGTTCCGCTGTCAGCTTTGCCTCGGCTGTTTTTATCAAGTAAGCGATCCCTCCGGTCGGCCTGCCCCCGATTGCCTAATATTCTGCAAATCTGTTTGCGTATTTACTATAAGCATGATAAACTGCAACACGGTGAGACCGCTTCATAATCCATGGCCTCACTCCGTTAACCCTTGGGACTGGCTTTACCATGATTCAACACGTCATCAAAAAAAGGGATCTGGGGGATTGCTCCATCCGGGAAGACCTGGCCTTCTGGCTGAGCCGACCACCCGCTGAACGCATCGATGCCGTAGAGACCCTTCGCCGCCGATACCATGGACGTCACACCCGACTTCAGAGATCTGCTTGCGTTATTGAACGCGCATCATGTTGAGTTCGTGATCGTGGGCGGCTACGCACTGGCGTTCCACGGGGCTCCCCGCTACACGGGGGATATCGATATCTTTGTTAGGCCCGATGCCGAGAATGCCAGTCGGGTGCTGGCTGCCCTCGAGGCCTTCGGTTTCCGCTTTCCGAACCTGACCCCAGAGGATTTGCAACATTTGGACAAGGTGATCCAACTTGGTGTGCCGCCTGTCCGAATCGACCTGATCACCTCCATCAGCGGCGTTTCATGGCAGGAGGTGGATCTTGACAAGGAACCGGGGAACTATGGAGATGTGCCCGTTCACTACATCGGCCGAAAGCAGTACATTGCCAACAAACGGGCCATCGGCCGCAAGAAAGACCTCGCGGACCTGGAGGCCCTCGGGGAAGAGTAAGTTCAACGGGCCGAGGAGATGCGCCGGGCTAAATGACGCGGGATGGAGCCTTGATGGAACTTAACGCAGGCTGCCGGCTCCCCAACAATCACAGCGCTGGCGCAACTGATGCAGACGGAAGCACGGCCTCTGACCCTTCGCAACAGACCGAAACCCCAAAGGATACCAACAAATGACCTCAGTTTTCCGAGAGAAGTCGGTACGTGTCGCTGTGGTGCAGGCGGGATCAATCCCTTTCGACACGGATGCCTGCGTAGACAAGGCTGTTCACCTCATGGGCGAGGCCGCGGACACCGGCGCCAAGGTGATCGTTTTCCCGGAGGCCTTTATCACGGGCTATCCCAAGGGCCTCAGCTACGGCCTGGTGGTGGGCGCCCGCGATCCGGCCGGGCGGGAGGAATTCCGTCTGTACCTGGATGCAGCCATCCAGGTGCCCGGGCCCGAGACCCAGCGACTTGGGGAGGCTGCGGCATCCTGCGGAGCTTATGTGGTGATCGGGGTGATCGAGCGCGAGCTGGGCACCTGCTACTGCACCGTGCTCTTCTTCGGGCCGGACGGTCGACTCCTCGGCAAGCACCGCAAGCTCATGCCCACGGCCCTGGAGCGCATGATCTGGGGGTTCGGCGACGGCTCCACCCTGACCGTGGTGGACAGCCCCTATGGCCGGATCGGGTCGGTCATCTGCTGGGAGAACTACATGCCCCTCCTCCGCATGGCCATGTACGCCAAGAATGTGGCCCTGTACTGCGCCCCCACCGCAGACGATCGGGACACCTGGGTCCCCTCCATGCGTCATGTCGCCCTCGAAGGTCGCTGCTTTGTCCTGACCGTCTGCCAGTTCATCCGCAAGAAGGACTTTCCCGACACGGTCCGCGTATCGCTCGGCGACTCGCCCGATGCGGTCCTGATGCGGGGCGGCAGCGCCATCATCAGCCCCCTTGGCGAGGTGCTGGCTGGGCCTGACTTTGACGGAGAAACCATCCTCACCGCCGATCTCGATCTCAACGACATCGGCCGCGGCAAATTCGATTTTGACGCAGCGGGTCACTACAGCCGGCCCGACATCTTTCGGCTGATCGTCAATGAAACGCCCATGGTCCCCGTATCGAGGAGGGTGACCGACCCCGTGAACCCCACGGCCTAATGCGCATACCCGATTCTGAACCACACTTCGAAACGAAGCGCCGTTGCACTTACCGGTTCAGAGATGCTTCAAGGTTTAACGGAGCGCAATGATGAACAACCATATTCATCACGTTCATATCTTTGCCTCAGATATCAATCAATCGATCAGATTTTTTGAGGAGTGCTTTGATGGTAAGATTGTTCTGGATATGGAGATTGCGGGTGCGAGGAATGTGTTTATGAGAATTGGAAATGGGAGGATCCATTTTTATGACCAGCCTCCCAAATTTTCAGGAAGAGGAAGTATCCATCATTTCGGAATCCAGACCGATGACATAGAAGCTATGGTCGGAAAATTGAAATCAAAGGGCATTTTATTTACGAAAGATATCACGGATGCCGGATTCTGGAGATACATCATGGTTCCAGCGCCGGATGACATCCTCATCGAGTTGTTTGAAGTTGACAAAAAACAAATTCAATCTGATTTGCATAGCTATTTTGAGTAGAAAGGTCTTTTGCAGCAACACGTTAGGTGGGTGAAAAAGGCCAGCGGGGGCTCTTACCCGTCTCAGCCCACAGGGGAGAGGCCACCCTTACGGAGGCCCGAATCATGCCGATCCTGGGCCCCGCCGCTACGGGCCTTGCGGCGCAAGGGAGTCATCATCCTCAAGACGAGAATCACTGACATCCTGGGCGGCCGTCATCTGGTGGTCCCTCATGATGGGGCAGGTCGCTGGCATGATCAGGGAGATCAAGCCGGCCGAGGAGTTGCTGAATGAGATCGTCTCCTCGGCCCTGGACCGAATGCGGTGGCTGGGATGTTATGCTTCCTGATCGGAGGCCCTTTTTCCAAGAGATGGGATCGGTCAGGCGCCTTTCCGTGTGGAAAGCCATTGCCGACCGGTCCTGCGCTGACGGCATTCCGGGCATAGGTCCCAGGATGTCTCGATCTCGGGAAACATCTCTTTCAAAAACCGGGTGGGCTCGGGCGTGAAGCAACGACCGCAATCCGGGCAGCGCAAGAGAGCGATGTGGGTACGCCATGCATGGAGAATCCGCTGATTCCCCTGGTCTTCCATCCGGATCGCGCCGGTGGGACATACCTCGGCGCAGGCCCCGCAGCCGATACAGGCCTCGGCATGGACGCCAAAGGGCGGTCCTACCCGACGTTCCGACCCCCTCCCCACGAATCCGATGGCGCACGCGCCAATGAGGTCCCGACAGACGCGCACGCACAGGCCGCACAATACGCAGAGCTCATCGGCCTTCTCACCCGACGGCAGGGAAAATCGGGATGCGGAGACGCCCTCGCTTTCGGCCAGGCCGCGGATCACATCGGAGCGGGGGCACCGGGCCATGAGGGCCTCAAGGGCCAGTCTGCGCGCCTGGACCGCCTCCGCGCTGTGGGTCTCCACCGTCAGATCTTCCTCGACAGGATAGGTGCATGAGGCCACGAGGGCACGACGGGGGTCGGTGATCGAAACCATACAGAGCCTGCACGCCCCATAGGGCGACAAGGCATCATGGTGGCAGAGGGTGGGGAGCGTTATCCTCGATGCCTCCACGGCCTTCAAGAGGAGGGTCCCTTGAGGCACAGCGATGGGCGTTCCATTCACGATCACAGTCGGCATGGGTTACCTCGCGATCTCAACAGCCCCTTCGGGGCAGATGTCGTGGCAGGTGCGGCATCGGGTGCACAGGGCCTCATCGATCCGATGGGGCTGTTTCTTTTCTCCGGTGATGGCGCCCGTCGGGCACTCCTGCAGGCAGAGCCCACAGCCGGTGCAGCGATCGGGCACAATGGCGAAACGGATCAGGGCACGGCAGACCCCGGCCGGGCATCGCCTATCGTTCACATGGGCGTCATATTCACCGCGGAAATACCGGAGGGTGGAGAGGACCGGGTTGGGGGCCGTCTGCCCCAGGCCGCACAGCGACGCCCCTTTGACCCAAAGAGCGATCTCTTTCAGCAAGGTCAGGTCCCCGGGGCCGGCCTTCCCCTCCACAATGCGGGTGAGGATCTTGACCATCTGGCGGGTCCCTTCCCGGCAGGGCGTACACTTCCCGCACGACTCGGCCATGGTGAACCGCAGGAAATAGAGGGCCACATCCACCATGCAGGTCGCTTCATCCATGACCACCATGCCGCCCGAACCCATGATGGACCCGGCCTGCCTCAGGGATGCGTAGTCAAGGGGGAGATGGAACAGACAGGCCGGGATGCAGCCGCCCGACGGGCCGCCGGTCTGCACGGCCTTGACCCGCTTCCCGGCCAATCCCCCTCCGCCGATCCCGTGGATCATCTCATTCAGGGTCAGGCCCAGGGGCGCCTCCACCAGGCCGGTATTGGCCACCTTCCCAACTAAGGAAAAGACCACAGTCCCCGTATTTCCCTGGGTTCCGATCCCCGCGTACCAGTCCGCGCCGTTTGACACAATGGCCGGGACCGATGCGAGGGTCTTGACATTGTTGATAACGGTCGGCTGGCCCCAGAGCCCTTTGACAGCCGGATAAGGCGGTCTGGGCCTCGGTTCGGCCAGCCCCCCTTCCATGGAGGCGACGAGGGCCGTTTCCTCGCCGCACACGAATGCCCCGGCCCCCCGCGCCACCTCGATGGAGAAGCTGAAGCCTGATCCGAGGATGTTTTCTCCCAAAAGACCCTGTTCCCCGGCCTGTACAATGGCGCGTTGCACCCGCTCAACGGCCAGGGGATACTCGTTTCGCACATACACATATCCTTCTGAGGCCCCGATGGCATACGCGGCGATGGTCATTCCCTCGATCACTTCAAACGGGTCGCTTTCAAGCACGGTCCGGTCCATATAGGCCCCAGGGTCCCCTTCATCCGCATTGCAGATGACAACCTTCACAACGCCTGCTGCCCGGCTACATGTCTCCCATTTTTTTCCAGTGGGGAAGCCTGCCCCACCCCGCCCCCTGAGCCCGGATCGACTGATCGTATCGACGATCTCCTGAGGGGAAAGGTGGCAAAGCGCACGCTCCAGGGCCGTGTAGCCCTCTACGGCCGCATACTCCTCGATGCGCTGGGGATCGATGAGGCCGCTGTTGCGCAGGACGACCTTTTGCTGTCTTGCGTAGAAAGGGAGGTCCTGGATGAGAGGGAGCCGTGATAAAGGCCCCTTATCTGGAGCAAGCGGCAGGCCCGGCTCGGGAATGACCGCCAGGCAATGGTCTTCCAGGAGCTTGCCCGCTGAGAGGGCCGCGATCAGACGTTCGCCGGCCCCGGGAGTCATCCGGGTGTAGAGGACCCTTCCCTGCCCCGGAAGACGCACGTCCACCACCGGCTCCTGCTGGCAATAGCCGATGCAACCCGTGGCAACCAGCATGACATCCAGGCCGGCCGCCGCTGCCGCCTCATGGATGGCCTGGTATACGGCCCCGGCGCCGGCAGCCATCCCGCAGGTGGCCATGCCGACACCAATCCTCGGCTGGTCCGGGCGAAGAAGCGCCCTCCCCTCTTGCCTCAGGACCTCAAGATCCGCATGGGTGCATAGCTTCATGAGATCTGCTCCTCGACCGGCGCCTCCCCTGTCCCACCCGGTCTGTACCTCTTCAGTATGCGGGAGACACGATCCACCTTGAGCCGTCCATGGGTCCCCTCATCGATCCGTATCACCGGCGCCATGCTGCACGACCCGAGGCAGTGGACCGTCTCAAGGGTGAACATGCCGTCCGTGGTTGTCCCACCCGGCCTTACGGCCAGAAGCGTCTCGATCTTCTCCAGGAGCCGGTCTCCGCCCCGGATATAGCAGGCCGTGCCCAGACAGACATGAACCGTGTGCTTTCCCCGCGGCTCAAAGCTGAAGGCAGCATAAAAGGATGCGGCGCTGTACATCTGGCTTAGGGGGACGGCCAGATCCTGGGTGGCCGTGCGAAGATCAGCCTCAGGAAGATACCCCAGGGCCGCATGGATCTCGTGGAGCCGGGCCAGCACGGCCCCTGCCGGAGGATGCTTATGGGACACAATCAGCGGCATGGCGAACTCCTGCTGAAAATGGGAAACGGAAAAGGTCCACTGTGATCAGAACCTTCCCACAATTGAAAGGGGAGGGATAAGGGGCCCCCTTTCCCTCTCCTGGAATGACGATCTGCCTTGCCCTCTTAGATCCCCAATGCCTTTCGCTTGGCCTCGATGTGGTCGATCATGAGCCGGGCCGCCTTGAAGGGATCGGGTTCCACCGCAAAGACGGCGCCCACCACATCGTTGGCCCCCTGGGTCAGAAGCTCGGTCACCACCGGACTGCCCAGGACCTGGGGCACGGTCCCCAGGACCGTAAAGACCCCGGACGATACCACATAGGCCCCGATGCTGACTGCCTTCTCACTCATCCATTCGGGCGCGGCTCCTGCTGCCGGAAGATCGTTGATGTCCACGCCCAGGGCCTTGGCAATGGCGGCGCAGGCCACCAGGATCCGGCTGATGTCCACACACGAGCCCATGTGAAGGGCCGGCGGGATGCCCAGGGCCTTGCACACGCCCTTCAGACCCTCGCCGCATTCCTCTGCTGCCTCGGGGAGGAGCAATCCGGCCTTGGCCGCGGCAATGGCATTGCACCCGGTGGTCACCACCAGCACGTTGTCGCGGATCAGCTCCCGGATCAGATTGAGGTGTGCGTAATCATGCTGGATCTTGACGTTGTTGCACCCTACCAGCGCCGCGATCCCCTTGATAGCGCCGCTCTTGATGGCGTCCAGGAGCGGGTCGAGGGTCCCGCCCAGGGCCCCCACAATGGCCTCCACGCTGAAACCGGCCATACATTCCATCTTCTGGTCCGGGATATGGACCATCTCAGGTCTGCGGAAACGGAAGTTCTCCACCGAGACCTTGACGATCTCCCGCGCTATCTCTGAGGCATGCTCCTCATGAAATTCCATATGGACGGCCCCCGGGAACTTGGCCTTGGGAGAGGTGGAGATAAACTTGGTGTGAAAACAGCCGGCCAGATTGCCCAACGCGGGCATGATGCACTGGACGTCCACGATCATCGCATCCACAGCCCCCGTGATCACGGCCAGTTCCTGCTGCAGAAAATTGCCGGCAATGGGCACGCCGTGCCGCATCAGAATCTCGTTCCCGGTGCAGCACATCCCGGCCACCTGGATCCCCCTGGCGCCGTATTTCCCTGCCAAGGCGACCATCTCGGGCTCCCCGGCGGCGGCCACGATCATCTCAGAGAGGGTGGGCTCGTGGCCGTGGAGGATGATGTTGACATGGTCTTCCTTGAGTACCCCCAGGTTGGATACGGAACGCTGGGGCATGGGGGTCCCGAAGAGGACATCGGAGAGCTCCGTGGCCACCATGGACCCGCCCCACCCGTCCGATACCGAGGCCCGAAGACCCTGGAGGATCAGGTGAACCGGATCGTTGTCCACCCCGATATGGGTGCGGTGCATGATCTCCACGATCTCCCGGTCGATCCCCCGCGGATCGATCCCAATCCTCTGCCACAACGCCACCCGCTGTTCCGGGGCCCGCCGGGTGAACTGGATCGGACCTTCCTGCTTGCCGAATTCCCCGTAGACCGCCCTCGCCAGGTCGAGGGCGATGTCGGCCTTACCCCGGCCCTCGGTCGCGATGCCGTACTCGGCGGCCAGGGCCTTGAGCTTCGCCTCGTCCTTGATCTCATACCCCCCGCTCTTGCCTTCAGCCGTAAGCAGGAGGGTATGGGCGATGTCCCTCCCATGATCCGAATGGGCCGCAGCCCCTGCCGCGATCATCCGGATAAGGCCCCGCGCCACGATGATATCGGCCGTGGCCCCGCAGACCCCGGCCTTGGGGCCTTCGCCGTCAAAGGGGCTGATGCGGCAGGGGCCCATGTTGCAGTGGCGGCAGCAGACCCCCAGTTCGCCGAACCCGCACTGGGGCAACTGGGCCTCGTACCGCTCCCAGGCCGTCTCCATGCCCAGTTCTTTGGCCCGGTTCAGCATGTCGTGTACCGCAGGATCAACGCTCCTGCTCAAGATCTTGTCACTGATGGTCATGACTTGTCACCTCCTTCGATCTATGGATGGGCGGTCAGTTCCTGCTGACTCCTGAGGGCGTCCAGGAACTGTCGGGACGTGGACATTGCGGCGTCCCGCATGATCTCTACGGGATATCGCAGGCTGAGGGCCCGGGTCGGGCAGGCCGCCACACAGGCGGGACCTCCGGCCCGCTCCGTACACAGGTCGCACTTGATGGCGGCCTTCTTCTCCCTGCCGCTGACCTCCCTGCTTGCCACGCGGATGGCCCCAAAGGGACAGACGATCATGCAGAGCCTGCACGCGATGCAGAGTTTCGGATCGACGGCGGTGTAGGTGGCGGTACGGTAGGTGGCGCCGGTGGGACAGACGCGGACGCAGGGGGCGTCCTCGCACTGCCGGCACTGGGTGGAAAGCTTGACCTTATCGACCTGAACGACCCGGTTTCGGGGCTGGAGCCGCTCGCCAGCCGCCACGGCCCCCAGGACCGTGCCCGCCCGGGTGTGCGCGGCAGCGCAGGCCAGCTCGCAGGTGTGGCAACCCACACAGCGCTCGGGGTTGACCAGGATGAACGGACTTTCTACGGACATGACATTCACCTCCTTCGTAAAGGGATTGTTCCATCTATTCTCAAAAGGCCAGGGGCGCTCTGCCGGTATTCGTTACCGACGGTCCGTTTGCCTTCCCCTATCCTTTCAAAAAACAGTGCACGATTCAGATGGCGTGTCGTCGCTGTCGTATTGCCGTTTCGGTATGGATGAGATCTGGCATTAACTCTCATATCCGCTGGCATTAGTCAATACCCGATTTGTGGTTACATGCGTGACCATTTAGTTGGCAGCGGTATAGGTTGAAAAGGGACCGACCCCTACAAAATTCGCATGGACGGGAAGCATGGGGAAACACTTTTGACCCAAACGCAATCTGTCCTCGGGCACGCTATCGGTCGCCGTGCCCGGGCAACATTCAGTTTTTACATAGAAGAGCTCTATGAGGAAAAATGCCCTTCGCAGAGACTTTTCTTTTGGGCTGAACGATCGGTTTCGTTCTGATGTGGATCGTCATTGGGAACATGGGTGTCCGTTCCATTGAGGCTGCTTCTGGTTGCTGTGCCCTTGAGTATGGCGGAGTTTGCACTCGCCGTGGTCATCGTACAGAGAATCACGGGCAGCCACTTGGGCAGGGGATGACCTTTAATCATTCAATTGAGACGGGTCGCTGATCCCTTGAGGAAGCAGAAATACCGCGAGGCGATCTTTGGCTGTCCCCCGACAGCATAGGTATAGAAACCCACGGCTCTCTTTATGATGTCGGAGAAACAGGGACGTGGTTCTTCTTCCCTACAGTGAATCGAGCAGCGCCCGAAAGCGTCTCCACTGAAAGAGCGCCAGAAAGAACAGGACGATGCTCAGGGCAATGCACACCATGCCCACACTCAAGCCGATCTTATAGCGCGCCTTCTCGGTATCGTTGATGTCCTTGACAACGCGGATCTGCAATTGAAATAATGCGTCAAGCTTGGTGGTGACAGGCTCGATGGTCCGATAGAGGTCCCTTTTGATGAATTCGGAAAGCGCCCTGCGATCTTCTTTGACAAAGATTCTTTCAAGCTCCTTCAGCGCCCTGTCAGCGACGTCAAACAGCCGTTCAAGTTCCTTCGCCTCCTGCTTCTCCTCCTCGGTAAGGTAGGTGTTCAGATATCCAGCCCACAATCCGGCGACCTTTTCCATGGTCTGATCGAGGCGCATTCGACCTTCCTGCCATGATAGGACATCATTGGCCACTTTGTTCACGGTATCTACAATGGTAATTCCGTATATATCGGAGAGCATTTTGAGCTGTTCCAGCGGCTTGACGCGATCGTGATAAACAGTTTCGAGCCCCATTCCGACCGTCTTCAGGTTGCTCAGCTTCAAAATCCCGATACCCGCCCCCAGCGACACAAACGTCATCACCAGAATCAGGATAAAAAGCCTTCTCTTCGTCTTCGCATATTTATCGTAGAATATATTGCTTTTCGCCATTTCATTCAGCCTCCCGAATCGCCAGTGGATCGAACCAAGCGGGTCCCAAGAGATGGTCTCTCAATTTCTATTTTGCCTTATTGGCGAAAAAAATACAATGGCATTCGCCCCTTGCTTGACTTCGGAGGCCCGACGGTTACGACCAGGGACAGTCCGCTTTATCCGGTTCACCCACCCGGCCGAATCCCTGGATTTTTCTTGACCCTTACCGCAGCTTCAACTACCTTGCCGCAAAACAGAGACCCTCGGGACAAAGGTCTTCTGCCGGGGGATGTCGCCAGACCAGAAGGAGTTTAGACGAATCATGGGTGCGAATATTTTTTCTCGATTTTTTGAGCCGGTCAGCGTGGGCATCATCGGGTCATTCAAAGAAGGGGTCTTCGGGGGTTACGTGGCAGTGAAATCCCTTCTCAAGGCCGGCTACAAGGGAAGGATCTACCCGGTGAACCCTTCATACCGGGAGGTCCTGGGGCTGCAGGTGTATCGGTCCATTGCCGATACGCCGGAGGTTCCGGATGCGGTTCTCATCATGATCAACGCGCGAAACGTCCCGGATGTCTTTGAGCAGTGCGCGAGGCGGGGGATTAAGGCCGTTATCCTGGTGGCGGACGGATTTGCCGAGCGGGATGCGGAAGGGGCTGCGCTCCAGGACCGGATTGCGGCCATGGCCAGGGAGGAGGGTGTCCGGATCATTGGACCCAATACCGCAGGCCTTGCCAGCAGTCACAACGGGTTCAATCCCTGCCCCTATGAGGCGGGCTACTATCAGTTCAAACCCGGACCCGTGGCCATCTGCTCACAGACGGGCATGATCAATCCCCAGGCCTATGCCTACCCCCATCTGGGGGCAGGCATCAGCCGAATCTGTGATTTCGGAAACAAATGCGATCTGGACGAGTGCGATCTGCTGGAGTATCTGGAAAAAGACCCCCATACCCAGGTGATCAGCATGTATCTGGAAAGCATCAGGAACGGAGAACGGTTCATCAAGGTCTGCCGCCGGGTGTCGTCAAAAAAGCCTCTGCTCGCGCTCAAGCTCGGAACCACGGACGAAGGCGCCAGGGCCTCGGCCTCCCACACGGGATCCATGGCCGTAGACGATCGCATATTCGATGCCGCGTGCCGTCAGTCCGGAGTTCTCCGGCTCACCCATTTCAACGATATCTTCCAGATGCCCAAGATCTTTGCTTCTCAACCCCTCCCCCCGGGAAACCGGTTCGGAATGGTTACCTATACCGGCGCCGTGGGCGTCCTGGCCTCGGACCGGGGTGCGGCCTACGGGCTCGTCATGGCCCGACTCTCGTCGAGGTCGGCCGAAACCTTTGACAGCATGTTCCCGGGACTGGGCCACATGCCGGTGGACATCGGTCCCATGATCCCATCGATCAAAGATTTTTCGACGGTCTATTTCGGCATCCTGGAGGCTGTGCTTCAGGATGAGAATGTGGACGCCCTCTTCAATGTGGTATGGGCTGACGCCAAGGGCAAGAACGACAAGGCCTACCTCGAGGCGTACGAAAACATGAAAGGCCGCTTTCCCAAACCCGTGGCGACGTGGGTCTACGGTCCCAATCCTTCCAAGATTCGGGGCTTAAAGGAACGCATTGAAGACCTGGGCTTCCCGGTATTTGATGAGCCTGAACACTGCATCAAGGCCCTGGGCATGGCCTACCGGTATACGCGGCTCCGGAGGGGAACCGCACAATAGGCGGGGCAGGATGCGCGGCCGCCGCCCCTGTCCCATCCGGCGCCGGATGCCACATAGTCTGCTCCCGGTTTGAGGGATGCTCCTTGGGTCCCAGACCTGCCCTGCTCGTCCTCAGAGACTCCGCGGCTGCACCCCTGTGGACGTATTTAGGGAGGTCATGGCCGTATCGAACTGCCGGTCACATGGCCGTTCCCGGGCCCATATCCCCTATGGGGTGCCGAAGCCGGGGCACCCCGTCATGATACCATGTTTTCTGGTCAGTGGATACTGACGGCAGATCTCCGGTTTCACATCGTGAATCAGGCACTCCCATCGATTCGCGGAGGGGATCTTTTTTAGGAACGGGCAATTGTCTGCGAGCCGCGTGGTTCCGGGAATCGTCCATATTTTGTACGCCTTTTCGTGTCCATCCCGATAAAGCGTCCTCACCCACTGGAGGATATCGGCTCGGCTCAATCGCTTCCAGTGGGCCACATCTTCCTCGGTGAGCTGGTCATGGTAATCAAGCGCCGTGCAGCATCGCCCGCATTGTTTGCACGAAAAGGCTTCCATGCCGGTTTCGATTCGGACCCCTCTCTGCCCGGTTTTCGGGTCCCTGTCTTCCCATGCCCGTTCGTGAAACACCCTGGCGCAGATGGATGCCACCCATTTGGGATCCCGATTCGCTGTCCTGACCATCGTGCATGCCGCTTCCACCAGCTCGGGGCCCTCCATCCACTTCAGGTTTTTTTCTCCCGGCATGCGGATCCATGCCCCGTTTTTCTCCCCTTCCCTTTTCACCAAAACGCCCTTTGATGTCAGTTCCATGATCTGGCAGAGAAGGACAATCTGGGACGCGTAGCGGCGAAAGTCGGCGCACACCGCCTCAATCGCCTCTTCGATGGACAGAAAGATGCTGTCCATAGTCATCCTAAAAACGGGCGTTTCCAAAACGTGCCTTTCCCTCCCTTTATGGGTGGACCACCGTCACAGGCCCCCTTTGACAGGATCACCATCAAAGATCAGTGCCACCCAATCATACGGAAAAGAGTCGAGAAGTCAAGGGATTAGCGGGATAGCCACGGGGCAGTCTCTGGGGAAAAGGCGGATCGGGTTTGTTGAGGGCGCTTCACGGACGATTGACGTCCGTCGGGCCACCGGTTAACGCAGGGTCGGGACCTGGCAGGGCGTCTGTTTGGTCTTGACAGGCGCCTGACGGACTGGTATCCAGAGAACACCTGCCGGACCGGACTGATCGACCCGCAGGTAGTTTATTCGGAACCACAAAGGAGATACCATGATAAGATTGACAAGTATCCGGACCATTGCTTCTTTAACCACCCTGCTGTTGACCCTGATTCTCGCTGCTCCACCCTGGATTGACGATGCGGAGGCACGCTCGCGGGGCGGGGGCCGTTCTTTCAACAGCAGCAGGAGCAGTCCGTCCGCCGCAAGACCTGCGCAGAACTCCAACCCAAACCAACCCAACCAGAACGTGTATGCCCCGAGGACGGGTTCCAGTTTCATGCGCGGGCTGGGCGGGGGACTTCTGGGGGGCTTCCTCGGAAGCATGCTCTTCGGTGGAATGGGTCACGCCGGAGGCATGGGCGGTTTCGGCGGGAGCGGGATCGGTCTGTTCGAGATCCTCATCCTCGGAGGGATTGCCTATTTCCTTTTCAAGAGATTCGCCCGGAGGCCAAAGCCGGTCCCTGACGGGTCTTCCTATGGCTATTCACAGCCCGGGGATGCCTCCCCGGACCATGCGGCACCGCGCCCCATCGATACCCGGGGGATGGCCTTTACCGGCGCTGGTGCGACCGGGACCCGCTCAGATGGGCCGGGTGTTGATCCAGAGGCCTTCAAGGAGTTCGCCCAGGATGTTTTCTTCAAGGTCCAGGCCGCCTGGACCCGGCGGGATGTCGCCGTGATGCAACAGTACCTGGGGAGCGACCTGCTGAAGGAATACACGGGCCATTTTGAGGACCTCAAGAAGCGAGGAGAGATCAACCGGCTGGAGAACATCGCGGTGCGAAAGGTCGAGATCGTGGATTCAGGCGAGATGG
>Ga0172375_10007678_pt1 | contig 14709 bp, 24 predicted proteins | sample LakKiv1m_FD_114537 | JGI IMG/M metagenome (GOLD analysis project Ga0172375, IMG submission 114537) | Freshwater microbial communities from Kabuno Bay, South-Kivu, Congo - kab_092012_11.1m | ecosystem: Environmental > Aquatic > Freshwater > Lake | place: Democratic Republic of the Congo... | reverse complement strand
TGTCAATAGGTACTTGACAAATGAGTTATAATATGGTAACATATACTTACAGTCAGCGGTAGGAACGGACTTTTTTTGTTGACTTAAGTTAAGATGGCTCTCGTTTACTACCGTAGGCGAGAGCTATTTTATTATGAATAAATATTTAAAACAAGCAAAACAATTACATAAGGCAAATTTTAGAATATATGGATTGGGTAATTTTGATATAACTATTGGAGAAATTGCTGAAATACTAAAACTTTTATCAAGGGGGGATTTTGAATTACTGGCTAATTTATATGAAAAACTTGAAAGAAAAAGGATGGGTTAGGATTTGGAGAAAAATTGAAGATAATCCTGTTTGGTTTTTAGAATCATTTACAAAAGCCCAAGCATGGATAGATTTGTTAATTTTTGCAAATCACAAGACTAATAGTATTAGTATTAGGGGGAATATCCTCCAAATAAAAAGGGGACAAGTTGCGTGGAGTGAATTAACAATGGCTAAAAGATGGACTTGGAGCAAGAATAAGGTGAGACGCTTCCTAAAGTGGCTTGAAATGGAACATCAGATAGAACAACAGAAAAGCCATCTAACAAGCCTCATAACTATCAAAAACTATGAGGATTATCAGTCAGACGATACAACAGACGATACAACAGAAAGACAACAGAAAGACAACAGACGATACACAAACAATAATGATAATAATGTAAAGAATGATAATAATATTACTAACGTAATAGTAAAACAGAAATATGGGAATCCTCTTATAAATGATTTAACAGGATATTTTCTTACAAGAATGTCTTTACCTAAAGAAGATTGTTCTCAACGTCAGTCACGTCAATATTGGAATCTTTTATTAAAAGAAAGCAAAACAGGTATAAATGGAGTTAAATGGTTAATTGATTTAGCGAGTCAAGACCAATTTTATAAGAGCAACATTACATCTAGTAAAGACTTATATTACAAGAGGATTAAAATAATTTCAAGAAAGCGGGGTGAAAAAGATGGATCAAGAGTTAGCATTGACATTGCCAAAATCTGATGACTTTTTAAGCGAAGAAAAACCAGATAGGGTATGGAAGTTGGTATATCCCGATAAGGCAACTTTTTACTTAAATGATGAGGAGAGGGAACATTTTTTAAGAGAATTAGCTGATGGAAAGACCATTATACAAATAGGTAGTCTTACCTTAACTAATAGATTAACTTATATGTATCAATATAAAAATAAACCCTTAAATAAACAATATAAGTTTGAAAACAATATAGCTAAAGAAGTGTAGAAATCCGCAAGACCTTGCGTTTGACAAACGATAAAAAAAGGAGTATATTAAATATAATGAAAACTATTATAAAAAGAAGTGTAGGAAGACCAACAAGCTATAATTCAAAAACTATAAATCCCCAGATTAATGAATATCTATCCACTTGCAGTCAGGAACAAGCAAAACTGCCATCCCTTGCTGGATTAGCCCGTCATCTCAAAGTAAATCAAGATACCATATACCAATGGAAAAAAGTCTATCCTGAATTTTCCGAGTATATAAAAAGAATAGCAGATGCACAACAAGATGATTTAATGAATTCTGGACTTTATGGAGGAAGAGAAGTGAATGCTGGAATGGCTGTATTTTTACTCAAAGCACTACACGGATTTAAGGAAAATGAACCCTCTACTCTAATACAGGTGAATATCAAACCAATCTTAGGACAATTAGACCCTTCATAAAAAAAAACACTCAACAATGTATTATATGATTATATCCTTGTAGTAGTATGTTGTTTTAGTTGTTGGAATGTAAGAGGCTTAACACACAACAAAGCTACAAACACACAAGACAGACTATCTATAGGGCGTATTACATGTCGTATAAGATAGATTGTACGACACTAAAGATTATACTATAGCTATAAGCTATACTAGGGGGGGTAGGGGTATCAATAAGCATGCTTTATTTTGGGAGACTTGTACAGAAAAGAGTAAAGGGGTGTGTATATACATTCACCCTCACATTGTAATTCACCCAAGTCAATTTTTATTTTTTTTTCTGTAGGCCTTGACAGTCAAGAGAAAATATGTTATTATGACAGTCATGAATACCATTAGCTTCAGACAGCTTCAGCGTATGACAGTCAAGCAATTACTAGAGATGTGTCCTTTGACAGTCACAGTAGATGGAAGTAGTACCTTTACTCTTTTAAGGGGTGACCAATTACCAGAAGTTAAAGAACCAACAACCTTTTTTAAGAAGTCTGGGGAAATACGAAGTGGTGATTATGTATGATTAAGACTACTGCCACAGATAAGATCTTTACTTTAAAAAAACGTGTACGGGGAGTGGGAGGGGGAACTGGAGCTTCTAAAACTATTTCAATCCTCTTGTGGATGATTCAAAGAGCTATGTTACCTAAGTATGCCCATGAATTACAAAGTGTTGTTTCTGAATCTTTTCCCCATTTAAAAAGAGGAGTAATCAGAGATTTCCAAAATATCATGGAAGAACATGGTTATTGGAAAGAAAGCGAGTATAATCGGACTGATTGTATTTATACCTTTCCTACAGGGAGTAAGATTGAGTTTTTTAGTGCCGACCAGCCAGGTAAAGTCAGAGGACCACGTAGAGATATCTTATTTATTAACGAGGCGAATAATATTTCTTATGAAATCTTTACTCAGTTAGAAGTTAGAACTAAAAAGATAATCTGGTTAGACTGGAATCCAGTACAGGAGTATTGGTTCTATACTGAAGTTAAAGGTAAACCTGATGTGGATTTTCTAACTCTTACCTATAAGGATAATGAAGCTCTAGATAAAGGGATAGTTGCTGCGATTGAATCAAGGATGCATAATAAGAATTGGTGGAAGATTTATGGATTGGGAGAATTGGGAGATGCAGAAGGAAAGATTTACAAAGATTGGCAGTTAATAGACAATGTTCCCCATGAGGCACGTTTAGAAAGACGGGGTTTGGACTTTGGTTATTCAAATGATCCGTCAGCTTTAGTAGATATTTATTATTATAATGGAGGATATATTTTAGATGAACAACTCTACCAGAAAGGAATGAGCAATAAACAGATTTCCGATTTAATTGTTAACCTTGAATATCCATCCACTATGGTAGTGGCTGATTGTGCAGAACCTAAGAGTATTGATGAAATCAGGACTTATGGGGTAAATGTTATCCCTGTTGTTAAGGGTAAGGATTCAGTTACTCAGGGGATACAATTTGTTCAGGATCAGAGAATCTCTGTAACTAAACGAAGTGTAAATCTTCTCAAAGAATATCGTAATTATTTATGGGAAACAGATCGGGAGGGGAAGATAATTAATGAACCTTCTCCAATATTCAATCACTGTTTTACGGGAGATACAAGAATTACAACAGATAATGGACTTAAGAGGATAGATGAGGTTAAAAAGGGAGACTTTGTTTTTACCAGTAAAGGATATATGCCAGTTTTAAAAAGATGGTATAACGGATTTAAACCAGTAAATAAATACTACTTGCAATTCGGTATGTTTGATGTTATGATAGAAGCAACTCCTGACCATTTAGTTAGGACTAATAAAGGATGGAAGAAGATTTCAAGATTACAATCGGGGATGACAATTTACCTCAACAGTTATTTATGGGGAAAGTATTTCACTTATACCCAAAAGAAAGGTACTTCTCAAGAGGAAATAAAAGAATGCACACCGAAGTCTGGAGATTCTATAATGGAAAGGTTCCAAAAGGCTTTCATATTCACCACATTAACGAGAATACATGGGATAATAGACCAAGTAATCTCCAAAGTGTCAAAAACAATATCCATTTCTCAAAACATGGAAGACAAAGATTTATTGAAGATGCGAAATTTGCAAAGACGTTTCAACAAGCAGGTATCAAAGCGTCTAGATTATGGCATAGTTCAGATGATGGTAGAGAATGGCATTCTCAACACGCCAGAGATCAATGGTCAAAAGTTACTTTTAAATTGTTTAAATGCTTATGGTGTGGAAACTCTTACGAAACAAGACACAGAGGTATTACTAAATACTGTCATGCAAACTGCAAAGCTAAAGCATTTAGAAGTAGAAAAAGGAAAGAAAAAGAGAGTTTATGATTTAACAGTTAAGGGTTGCCACGAATACTTCGCAAATGGTGTATTGGTTCATAATTGTATGGATGCTATCCGTTATGGATTTGATGCTTTACGTAAGAAAGATGATTCAGAGTTGGAAATTCCTAATGATACCAAATTATTTAATCAGGGTTTTTATTAAATGAAAACTAAACCACATACAGACATCTATGAAGGAAAAATTAAAATAGAAACTTTCTATGAAAAACAACCATATGAAAATTGTTTTAAAAGAATTACAATCTATACAAAAGATAAAGTAATTTTATTTTCAAATCTATACGACAAGAGACAATGAAATATGAATTGGACATCTCCGAACACAACCGACAATGTCATATTGATATTGAACAAGATATTCAAAAACAGAAGAATGGATTATTTACCTTTATTATTAAAATTGCTGGTGGGAATATAACAGATTATAGTGTGGTTGAGTATGCAGACATCCGAAAGTATCTTATCCTTAAGAAAATTATTATCCAAGAACTTACTGTTACACATCCTACTAACTCAGGAAATCAACCAGATGCCTTACGGCCAAATAACCTTAAATGTTCAGCTTAAAAATGGAGTAGTTTTAATAGAAACAATTAATATTGTGAAAAATAGACGTAAAAAATATAAGGTAGTTGACAAATCTGAAGATTTGTGATATAAGGTATTTGTTAAATATCCACGAAGCTTAGTGGAGATAGACGACCTATTGATGGTCGTTTTTTTTATGGAAATTACTCAGGAAATTAAAACCCGCAGACAAGTAGCAGAAGATTATCTTCGTAATAAAAGAGATGTGTGGGATTCTGCCGAACAGTTATTTCACAATCAGAATAATGATCAAATTTCTCAATCTACTAAGTCTCAAGTATTTGATCCAAAACTCTCAACTCTAGCTATAGAACGATCTTATCGGGTTATGGCACAACTTCAAGTAGGTAAAGTAAGGGGAATATCCAAGAATGACATAGGAGATGCTATGTTGAAGAATCTCTTACTGGAAAAATACGTCATTCCCAATGCTAATGCTCAATTTGACTTCTTAACTAAGATGAGAATGATGGATCTTTATTCAAATATCTATGGAAACTTCTTTTCTTTAATTGATTGGGATGTTAAACCAAATGGATATGTTGGTCCTGATATTTGGTTACTTAATATTCGGGATGTATTTCCTCAAGTAGGAGCAGTTTCATTAGAAGATTCAGATTATGTAATTGTCAGGACATGGAGACCACTTAGTTATTTTGAGGGACTAGAAAAACAATCAGGTTATAAAAATATCAAACAGATAATTAGTAAATTAAAAGATAAATCAGGTTCTAAACAGAATAGAAGTGAATCAACTGATATTTCCCAAAGGGAATCAGATCAATATCCGAATACGTCACCAGCTAAGAAATCAGGTTATTTTGAAGTTTTGACCCAATTTGAAAGAGATAGATGGGTAGATTACTGCACAGATGCAGATATGGTCTTTAGGGATAGGGACAATCCGCAAAAAGACGGTGATCTACCCATCAAATGCAAGTATTCAATCCCTCTATTAGATGATTTTATGGGAATGTCTGACTTTGAAAGAGGTGGATCAATGCAGAAGACTATAAATTCTGCTTGGAATCTCTATTTAGATGCAGTTAAGATGTCAATTTTCCCTCCAATTTTAATAAATAAGGATAATATTGCCTCAATGTCCTCTTTAACTCAGACAGCAGCGGCTAAATGGCTAGTTAGAAACCAAATTTCTAATGCCGCAAGTCCTCTGCAGTTAAATCCGCAGGGTATTGCAACTTTTAATAATGTTTATCAGGTTGCAACAGCTTCAATTATGAATTTATTCGGTACAACTGAAACTCAGACCACTGCACAGACTGATCCACAGTTTGGAAGAACACCACAAGCTCTCAAAATGCAGGCAATGAGAGAAAATACCAGAGATAATGCTGATAGATTCTATATGGAATCCTATTTAAAACAGGTAATGAAGAAATTCTGCAATCTTTTAGCTAAAAAACAATCTTCAGCAATTACCTTGAGGATGTTTGCACCTGAAATTGAAGAATTAGCACGTAGTTATCCAGAAATTTTAGAGAATTATGATGAAACATCAGGAAAACTTTCAGTTAAGAAAGGATCAGGTTCAGAACTTTATGATTATGAAATAGTACCAGGTTCTACTTATGCGGTTGATCAGCAACAGCAACAACAAGGTTTAGTTTCACTTTTAGAACTTTTCCAAAAGTCTCAGACCCCACAGGGTAATGTTTTAGTCCAACAACTTCAACAAGATGGATATAAGTTTAATTTTGGAGAACTTTTAAAGAGAATGGTCTCTAATTCAGGTATTCAAGCATGGGATAAGATTCTAATTGAAATGACTAAAGAAGAACAGGCTGATAAAACTCTTAATGCTCATGCACAACAATTTCAACAGGCAATGATGCAAATGGGACAACAATCACAAGTTCCTCCGCAACCAGGTATTCCAGGTGGACAACCAGGACAAGAACAAATGCCCAATGGACTTCCTCCTCTAGGGATGGAACCCTCACAACAAATGACACCAGAAATGAATAATGGAATTATAGGTTAATATGGGAGACAAAGGTGCGTTGAGACCTGAGATATTTAATATCAAGGGATTTATATCTCAAGATAAAAAAGACGATGAGTTCAGTGTAGAAGAAAAGATACTGGCTGCTGGTGCGGAACAGATTTTTTGGAAAACATTGAAAAAGCACTTTGATAATTCAGTACAGCAGTTGGAACAGATAAATGAATCAGCAATAGCAGGTGGTATGCCCTTAGAAGAAATTGGAAGAAATGCTTTAGTTATCAGTCAGGTAAAGGGAGTGCTAAGAAAAATAGTTAATGTTGTAGAGGATGCTCATGAAGCAATTTTTACAAAGGAGGCATCTAGTGAAAGAAGAAAAACCAAATGAAGAAATACTTGACTTTAATAAACCAAACTTTACATTCATTCCAAAAGGTTCGCATGAATGGAGACAACAAGGGTTTTATCTTATCTGTAAATCATGCGAGTTGGAACACGCTGTCTGGATTGGGAATACAAAACTCATGGTCGGAATATCGGAAGGAGGTCAACCTATCCTAAAAGAAAGGAGGTAAATTATTATGGCAATGTCAGCAGGACAAAAAACAGAATTATATACAATACTTTTAGCAAATGTTAATGAAGTTGATAAAGATGGAATATTAACAACTCTTGGTAAAAATTTATTAGGAGATAAAAAGACCAAAGATATAGCAAGAGCAAAAGTATTAGCAGCTTTAGTTACAGGTGCAATGACAGGAGCGGAAATCACAGAATTAAATACTCTTTTAACTAGAGATGGTGAAGAGCAAGATGAGGGTGGTTTACTTCGTGATGCAGAAAAACTTTTTGTAGGTGCAACTCAAGTATATCGTTGTGCAAGAACAAGAGTATTACTAGCTTTATTAACAGGAATTGTTTCAGCTAGTTCATCTCCGTCACCTAGTGCTTCAGCAAGTGCAACTAATTCGGCTTCTCCATCAAGAAGTCCATCTAGAAGTGCATCAGCCAGTGAGAGTCTAACGCCTTCAGCGTCAGCCTCTAGGAGTCCTTCTAGAAGTCCAAGCACTTCGCCAAGTCCAAGTGCCTCTCCTTCAGTGAGTCCAAGTACGTCACCTAGTCCAAGTGCTTCTCCGTCGGTAAGTCCGTCGGTAAGTCCGAGTGTTAGTGCGTCTAGGTCTCCAAGTAGGAGTCCATCGGATAGTGCGTCAGCTAGTAAAAGTTTAAGTGCTAGTGCAAGTCAATCGCTTACACCTAGTGCTTCAGCATCTAGATCGCCTAGTATAAGTGCAAGTTCAAGTCCGTCGTCTAGTACGTCGGGTTAATAGCTGAGACCAGAGCCTTCGGGCTTTGGTTCTAGTTAATAACTAGCGACAACATCGCACGATCGTAAATCGGTGTGAGGGTAGGAGGTGAAAAAAATGGATAAGACATTAGACGTTAAAGAGGAAGAAGTTAAACTTCCTGAAGAGCCGTCAACTTCTGAAGAAACAACTGAGGAAGTTCCAGAGGTTAAGGAAGAACCCAAAGTTGAGGATGCAACCGAAACTAAGGAGGAAACCAAACCAACTGAAACTGAAACAGCAGAGAGCAAAGGTGCTAATCAAAGGATTAGAGAATTGAATCAGCGAGCAAAGTTAGCTGAAGAAAAAGCTCTACAAGCAGAGGAAAAAATTAAATCTTTATCTGAACGATTAGCGGAAATCACAGAGCCGATAGGCTTACAGGGGCAACAGCCTCCACAAGTTCCGCAATATACGGCAGGTCAAGAAATACCAGTTGAGCAATTACAAAATGATTTTGCCCAACAAGCCAATGCTATAGTAGAACTTAAACTAAAGCAAAACGATGCAGTCAATAGAATCAGAAATGAATCTAAAGATGTAGAGCATAAGTATTCACAACTTAATCCCGACAGTGAGAACTTTGATAAAGAGCTTTCTGACATGGTTACTGAAGCTACGGAAGCCTACGTATGGAAGCAACCGTACACAGCATCAGTTAGCAAGTTTGTGGATAAACTGATGAAGCCTTATTTAAGGTCAGTATCGCAAGAGGTTGGAAAAGTTACCGAGAATATTGCTAAGCAAGTATCGGAGACTGCTCTTAGACCAACTTCTGTACGCAAAGAAGAGAAATCAGCCAAAGATAAAACAATGGCTGAGCTGGAAGCAGAATTAGGTATTGTTAACAGCTAATCTTAGTAGGAAGGGGGTGTATTAAATTATGGCAGCAATCGGTAAAGGCAATGCAACGGCAGATGCCAATACAAGTGTTTACGAAACAGCTAATATTCAGAATGAGGTGATGACCTATAAATAATGGGTCAATGTTCAGCAATGCACATTAAAAATTTAATCTGATATCAGGGAAAATCCTACTTGACAAGTATAGTAGTGTTATGATAAACTTTATTTGTTATGAGGACAACCGTGAGGGAAGTTAATCAAGCAGACATTGGATGGTTAGCTGGCATTATAGATGGAGAAGGTTCAATAACTTTTAATCTAAATGGCAGAGGCTTTCTTACACATATGGTTCATATAATAGGGAGTGATAAAACATTATTGGAAAAATGTGTAAGAATAATTAACCAATTTAATGATGGAGGAGTTCCTGTTAAAATTTTACCAAAGAAATATAAGATAGGAATCTTTAAAACTAATAAACCAATGTTTAGAATTGAGATTTGGAGACAAGGATTTTTGAAAAATATCCTTCCATACTTAATTCCACATTTGACAGAGAAAAAACTACGATGTCAAAAGTTGTTACATTATCTTGAAAACCACAAAAAAGGAACATGGATAAGAGGTAAACAACAAAAATATCTTGATTATACACCCGCAGAGACTAAGTGATTAACTCCTAGAAATAGGATGAAGCGATAGTCCGAACTCTATAGTAATATAGAGAGGTTAGCAGAAATGTCTAACCCATAGAAATATGTAACATAATTGATTATGAGAAAGTCTTCTTAGCAAGAGCTGAGTATGAATTGATTCTCAAGGAGGGAGGACAGAAGAGAACTCACCCAGCGAATGAAGGTAGAACTGTAAAGTTCACCAGATATGATCCGTTGACGATTATTACTTCTCCTTTGGGAGAGGCTTCTAATCCAGTAACGTGTCCTATCAATCTTTCGTCAGTGTCTATGACACTTTCAGAATATGGTATGACTACAACTCATGGCAGACTCTTAACAACCATTTCTATTGATAGTGGAATGAAAGAGAAAGTCGCAGTCGTAGGACAGAACATGGGTATAAGAAAATTTGCTCATGTAAAATTATCTCTTGACATCTTGGAACATCTAATGTATAATAGTTTCATTACAGTAAGAAACTATGATACTATGACAACCAGAGGCAAGCAACCAAAAAATATACAACTAGCTTATATTGCAGGTTTAATTGATGGGGAAGGTACTATTGGGATTTATAAAAAAAATTATAAATCAACAAGTAAAGCTAAACCATCTTTTAGAGAAAGGATTTCTATATCAAATTCTAATTTAGACGTTTTAATGTGGATAAAAGAATTTTTTCCGAAAGGTTCAATAACAAAAAATACAAGATATAGTGATAATCATTCTCCAATGTTTAGACTTGAATATCATGTATTAAAGGTTATTCCTATTTTAAGGGCAACATTACCTTATCTTAGGATTAAAAAAGAACAAGCTAAACAAGTTTTAAAATATAGAGTTAATATAAAAGTGATTTTAAAAACTGCAAAGGGTAAGGATAGAAAACTTACAGATGAAGAATGGAATAAAAGAAATACTTATTATCTTTTACTTAAATCACTTAATAAGACAGGTGTGCAGCCGCAGAGACTGAGTGAGATAACATCTTCTATTGAAGATGAAGCGACAGTCCGAACTGTAGAGAAATCTACAGAGTTGATCAGAAATGTATCAACACCTTGAAGGAGGATTAACAAAATTGGAAACCTTGAATAGACTCGTTAGAAACGAACTAGACAATGGAACTGCATATTACCCAAATGGTCATGCTATTGACAGCTTTACAGCTGGAGATGTGCTTGATGCTTGTAATATCAGACTCATGGTTCAAACACTTGAACTTACAAAAACACCAGTCTATAAGGATGGTTTCTACATTGGTAAAACTGATCCTTACTCCAAGTATAAATTACTCGGAGATACGACATGGGTTAATAGTAAGACATACTCTGATGTACAGAAATTGTACAAAGGAGAAATGGGTGAATTGTATCAAGTCAGATGGCTCTTAAATAGAGACGTTATGTGTACATCTGAAGCTACATCTACTGCTTCTTCTGGAGTGGCAAGATATATGACTTATGTACATGGTGATAACTCTTTTGGAGTTTATGATTTAGAAACAAATAAACCTCAGTTGTTTATTCTTCCAAACGTAGTGGACTCTGGTTCACCAGCAGGAAGAGTTTCATACATTTCATGGGCAGGAGCTTACGCAACTAAGTTGTTAAACTCTGAATGGATTTTAGCAGCTAGATTCGCAGCAGCCTAATAGAGATCACTTCCCGCCCGCCTAATCGGGCGGGAGTGAAAAGAAAGGAAAATTATGGGAGATTTTACAAGACATGAAGATTTAGAAGAACTTTGGAACATGAAGAATAATGCTCAATCAATAACAGAAAAAGAAGAGATTGAGAAAGTAATGTATGATATTAAGGAAAATCAGGATGATGATGAAATAAATGAAAATAGAAGGGAATTAGTAGGATCTATGAGAATAAAAGATGGAAAAAATGTCAGAAAAGTATCTGAAAGAATAAAACAGATATCACATAAGAAAGGAATAGAAAAAAATGGGTGACACAGTATTTAGGGAAAAACAAGATGTGCCAGTAGAGGAAGTTAAAGTGCCTGAAGTAAAAGAGGCAACTAGTTCTGGAGTGGAGGAAAAAGTAGAAGTTCCATATACAGATTCTCAAGATTTCTTAGAACATTATTTTGAACTTGGTACTAAATGGAAAGATCAGGATAATGTTTTTCTAGAAGATTTAGCAGTTATAGATCAATTTTTTAAATTAAAGATTAAAAACGGAGAGTTAGAAAATAGTCAACCAGCCGTAAAAGATACTTTAAAGAAAATAGAAAAATTAAATAACTTAAAGGGTGAAGGTAGATCAGTAGTTAAATTGGAAGTAATTAGGAACTATATAGAGTTTTTATTAAAAAATGATTTACTAAAGAGTAATCTAAAAAGATATAGTATAAATTAATATGACAAAACCACCTATTAAAATAAAATATAGTCAACAGGAAATCCTTAATCAGTCATTTGATGAAGATTATGGTTTATTGGTAGTAGAGGGATCAGGATTTGACGGGCAAAATGCTCAAAGACAAAATGCTTCTAATTTAGCTACTAGATTAGCTTATGATGTAAGTGGAAACCCTATTTACGTAGGAATAGCAGCTCCAGGTAGTCTTACTTCTGAAGCTAAATGGCAAGTAAGAAAATTAACCTTTGATTTAAATGGTAATGTAACAGTAATTGAATATGCTGGAGGATTACCAAACTTTAGTTATAAATGGGATAGTAGATTAAGTTTGGTTTATAGTTAATATGGTTTCAATAATTGTTCTATCAAGAAATGAGAAATATTTACAAAAAACTGTAGATGATTTATTCAATAAAGCAACGGGTGATTTTGAAGTGGTTGTTATATTGGATGAAAATGATCAACCTCTAAAACCACGTACGGGATTAAGAGTTTATAAAAAGGTAGGAAAACCAGGACTTCGTAGTGCTATTAATCAGGCAGTTGAACTAGCAAAAGGAAAGTATATTATGAAAACTGATGCTCACTGTATGTATGGAGAAGGATTTGACAAAATACTTACTGCAGATTGTGATGATAATTGGGTAGTTATTCCAAGACGATATTCACTTATTCCTGAAACATGGGAAATCAATCATGCAAGACCAATAGTTGATTATGAATATATGGTATTTCCCTATGTTAAAGAATTATCCTCAGTTAGAACTGGAGGAAAGTGGCATAATAGGCGTGATGAAAGAATTGAGTTGAAATTAGATGATGAAATGGCTTTTCAAGGTTCATGTTGGTTTACTACAAAACAACATCTTCAGAATATTGGTGGTTATCAGATAGAAACCTCTACAGGAGATGAGTTTGTTTTAGAGAGTGAAGAATTAGCCAATAAGACATGGCTTTCAGGAGGAAAATGTATGGTAAATAAACAAACTTGGTATGCTCATTGGCATAAGGGTAACGCAGGTAGAGGATATTTTATAAATAAGTGGCCGATGAGAAGACAGAGAATTTTTCATATAGATTATTGGATGCACAATAAGTGGCCAGAACAAATCCATAAATTAGAATGGTTGGTTGAAAGATTTTGGCCTGTACCGAGTTGGCCTGATGATTGGCAAGATCCTAAATATGAGAAAGGATATGATGAGATGTTAAAGAGTGGGAGGTATCCAGCAGAAGGATGAAAACTTTACAGTATATTTTAGACAAATATCAAGTTAAAGGTAAGGGTTTAATCAAACTCCATTGTACTAGATGGGGTACATTTCCTATATTGTTTAAAGAATTAGGTTTCACTTTAGGTGCAGAAATAGGAGTATATAAGGGTAGATTCTCAAAACAATTATTACGTCTTAATCCTAACTTAAAACTCTATGGTATAGATGCATGGCAAGTATATGATGGTTATGAAGATACGCAAGATCCAGAACATATGGAAAGAATTTATAAAGAAGCAAGAATGAGATTGGCACCATATAACTTTAAGATTATTATTGATTGGTCTATGAAAGCAGTTAAAAGATTTAAAGATGAATCACTGGATTTTGTTTATATAGATGGAAATCATAGTTATGAATCTGTAAAAGAAGATATTAGAGAATGGTCTAAGAAAGTTAAAAAAGGCGGAATAGTTGCAGGACACGATTATATTAACGGACATAGGGGAATTACATTTGGCGTTAGACAAGCTTTGGATGAATGGATTAAGAAGAATAAAATTCCGTACTTATTTATTTTAAATAAAGATGTAAATAAAGATCAGATGCCTAGTTGGTTTTATGTAAAAGTATGATTATAAAAATTATCGGTTACGGTTGGGTTGGGAAAGCAGTACATAAACTTTTTCCTCAAGCAAGGATTCATAATCCAAGTCAGGGTTATGTAAGTGAGGAATTAGCAGATGTAGCTTTTGTGTGTGTTCCTACCCCACTTAAAGATGGTAAATTAGATACTTCTATCGTAGAAGATGTAGTTAAAAGATGTGAAGAAGATTTGGTAGTAATTAGAAGTACGGTAATGCCAGGAACTTGTGATAAATTAAGTAAGATTACCAAGAATATCTGTTTCCAGCCAGAGTATTTGGGAGAAACTATAGCACATCCATTACTTGATGAAACACAGAGGAAATTTTTGATTATCGGTGGAGAATTACATAATAGAAAGAAGTTAATTGATCTATATATGACTGTGTATAATGCAAACATAAATATCCGTCAGGTTAGCAATTATGAAGCTGAAGTGATAAAGTTATCTGAGAATCGTGCAATAGCATTCAAAGTAGCACAGTGCCAAGAATTATATGATGCGTGTGAAGCCGCTGGAATAGATTATTATACGATTAGAGATGCTGTTTATGGAGATGATCCAAGAATGAATCTATGGTGGACAGCAATCTATAAAGATAGAGGATTTAATTCTAAGTGCATACCTAAAGATGTATATGGTTGGTTATCTTGGGCGGAAAGTGTAGGTTATAATGCGGAAATTACTAGGGAATTGTTAAATAGAAATGAAAAATGGATACGCTAAGCATACTCATCCCAGCAAGAAATGAGGAATGGCTGGGAGTAACAATCAAAAACATACTGGAAAATATAGAAGGTAATACCGAGATAATTGCTGTTTTAGATGGTTATGATACTCCTGTACCAGAAATTCCCCAAGATCCACGAGTTAAGGTAATTAAGTTAGATAAATCAATCGGACAACGAGCTGCTACTAATTTAGCGTGTAAAGAATC
>Ga0172375_10007677_pt1 | contig 14710 bp, 9 predicted proteins | sample LakKiv1m_FD_114537 | JGI IMG/M metagenome (GOLD analysis project Ga0172375, IMG submission 114537) | Freshwater microbial communities from Kabuno Bay, South-Kivu, Congo - kab_092012_11.1m | ecosystem: Environmental > Aquatic > Freshwater > Lake | place: Democratic Republic of the Congo... | reverse complement strand
TTTCATAAATGAAATAGGCCCGGTCGCAAATCCACCCGAGCTCTTGGTCACCACATCTCCCTTTGGTCGCAACTTACTAAAATTAAAGCCCGTATTGTGCACTGCCGTCAAACCACCCGAACCAGCCAAGTAATTATGCAATTTTTCGGTCGAAAAGTCGTAAAACTCGCCACCCCTATCTGGTCTCTCAACAGCAATCACTGGTCTAAATGATTGGTGAGCTAATAACCATAACTTTAATGTAGTTAGTTCGCTTGAGTTCCATTTTTCAAATCTCAGTAGAGCAGTTAAAAGTTTGATGACATTAGCAACAGACAAAGTACCACCCCACTTTAATCTATGCAACCAAAATTTCTCACCGACAACATCAATCGCTGATTTGTGTATTGATCTAGATTTGACGGGCACTCCAACTTTAACTAAATATTTCTCCAAATGGTTCCAAAGTAGTGGGGATGCGGCATTCGCAATGTGACTAGTCGACCCAACGTGCTTTACGAGTCGAGACAGCTTTAACATATGTGTCATGTAGGGAGACAGGTGTTTGTGCAACAAACGCAAATTCGCTGGATTATCCAACTTTACTTCATACATCAATTTCCAATGATTTTTTCTAGGTCTTCTTTCTCGCACGGCACTATGTATCCCCAGCAAAGATAATAGTCCGGCAATTTGATCAGCCAGTAATGGACTTTCTGTGGCAAAATCCACTCTTTTTCTTGAAAGTGCCACATAACCATCGGAGTCCAGTAATCCAGCAAGTACCGAGCTCACGACAGAAACAGGAGATTTGATTAGCAAAGCGGGTATGTGCAGACGATTATCCTTTGGTCCTCTAATTTCAGTTAGATTCTGTAACCAAGACACCACTTTCTGATTTGTGGTAGCAAGATAAAGTGTTTTACTCCTACTATCTTTCTGAATATTTGTTTCCTCACCAGACAATCCTTGTAATATCTTCCTTGCCTTCTCCAGATTATCTTCTACTCCATCAAACAATCTGAGTCGAGAGTAGCTTCCCCCAGCCTTTTTACTAGATGTTTTTGCATTTCCAAAAGATCCATCTCCCAAAATATACCCAACTAGCCAACCAATTTTTTCGTCAATTTTTCTACCTTCAAATTCCTGATACTGCTTAAATATCCATGAGTCTTGTGTAATACTTTGATTTGTACTAATTAGCAAATCTCCTTTGACAATTGTATCAGCTCTCTTCTCTACAATTACTCCATTCTCAAATACAAAAAATGGGTGCCAATCACTGGTGGTAACTTTTAAACTACCTTGAGCTTTAATCGTATAAATACGCTCTTTTGGCAATTCATATCGCCATATATCAGTTACATTCTCTTTCACATATTTACCTGTATTAGGATCAAGAGCCAAAGATGTAATATTCTTCCCCCGAAGAGATATTTTCCATCCACTTTCCTGCTGTTGTTCAGCTCTTTTGCCACCCAAACGCTCATATAAAATCTCGAAATTTTCTAACCCACAATAAGATGTAAATACTTTAGAACCCGCGGCAATACAACCCCCTCCTCGCTGGTGCACCAATGCCATATATTTGACGGAGTCAAAAATCTCTTCCATCGAATCCTCAATTGGTAGTACAAAGCAATTGGCGAGCTGTGATTGTGGTGTTCCGGCATTATTAAGTGTTCGCCCTGCCGGCAAAAACTCTAGTCGCGACATCACCTCATAAAACTGCTCTTCGACTTGCTTCCGCTTTTCTTTCTTCTCAATCACCGCTAGATTTTTAGCAACTCTGCGGAACAACTCACTCGGCGTCTCAATAACCTTGCCATTCTCATCTTTTAGCAAGTAACGACTCTGCAGAACTTTTAGTTGGTTAGGAGTAAAGTCTAAATCATCCTTCACTCCAATTAGTCGCTCCACCCGTCGCTCCTCGCTCCTTGCCTGACGATACAAAATATAAGCTTTAGCCGTTTGGTAATGCCCCGCCGCCATAAGAACTTGCTCAACTACGTCCTGCACTTTCTCAACCGCTGCTGCCTCCCCCTCTTTCAGTGTCTTCTCCACCAAAGTAACGACAATTTCTGCTAGTCGCTTCGCTTCTGTTCTCGCAAATTCCTTGGTCTGTACCCCTGCTTTCTCAATTGCCACAACCAATTTTGGTATCTCAAAAACCACTTCTCTCCCGTCTCGCTTAATAATCTTTTTTATCCGCATACGCTGTATCCACAATCAACACATTTAGAACATCCATCTTGTTTGTGTAAGCTCCCCCCACATTCGGGACAAATCTCCGTTGTGTCACTGTGCCACCGTGTCACTGTGTCACTGTCGTGACGAGTCTTACTCGTCACGAGTACCTGATCTTGTTTCGACCCATCCCGGTATATCGTCACTCCCTTACATCCCGCTTTCCAGGCTTGCATATAAACCGTCTTCACATCCTCGATGGTTGCCTCATGTGGGAAGTTTACAGTTTTACTAATACTGTTATCAAAGTATTTTTGCCAGGCAGCTTGGATCTTCACATGCCACTCCGGTGCGATTTGGTGTGTCGTAGTAAATATCTTCTTCTCTTCCACCGTCAAATCACTCATATCTCCCTCTGCGACCCGCTTTAAAATCTGTGTACTGTGTACTGCGTACTGTGTACTTGATTTTAAATACTCCTCAAAAACTGGATCAACCATTAACAACTCTTTGGTTGAATGATTAGATTTATCATCCTCATAAAAAGTTCTTCGTTTTGTTACCAACGAAAACACCGGCTCAATTCCTGAGCTGGTGTCAGCCAAAATTGAGATTGTCCCCGTTGGCGCTACCATTGTCACCGCACAGTTACGCATCGGCTGTCCCTTAGCAGGATAAATCGAGAGATCCCAGTTGGGGAAATTGCCTCGCACTTCGGCAAGTTCGGCACTCATTTCGGCTGCAGTCTCATAAATAAACTTCGCATACTCTTTCGCTAGCCTGACTGCCTCATTGCTGGCGTACGAAATTCCCATTTTGTACAAAACATGCGCAAATCCCATCACACCTAGCCCAATTCTTCGATTCCCATTCTTAACCGTCGCCTCAATTTCTGGCACCGGATAAGCGTTGACCTCAATCATGTTGTCGAGGAATCTCACCCCCAACCGCACTGTCTCTCGCAATTCTTTGTAGTCCACTTCCCACCCCTTCTTCCCCTTCTTAAGATGTCTCGCCAGGTCAATGCTCGTCAAGTTACATGATTCGTATGGAAAAAGAGCTATTTCGCCGCATGGATTGGTCGCGTCCAACTTCCCGAATCCTGGCACTGTATTAGTAGACTCAGTATTATCCAAAAACATCAGTCCTGGATCCCCGCTCTTCCACGCTGCTTCCGCAATTTTATTAAAGAGTGCTCTTGCCTTCACCTTTTTTACTACTTCTCTGTTTCTGGGGTTAACAAGATTCCAGTCTTTATTATTCTCAACTGCCTCCATAAAGCTATCCGTTACCCCCACACTCACATTGAAGTTCTTAATCGTTCCATCAGTATCTTTTAACTCAATAAACTCTTCGATATCTGGGTGGTCTGCATTCAGGATTGCAATATTCGCTCCCTGCCTTTTCGCTCCCTGCAAAATCTGTGCCAGCGCCGCCGAGTAAGCTTTAATAAAATCTACCGGCCCGCTGGACGCTCCCGGCACATTCTTTACCTTGTCTCCGTGCGGTCTGATCTTACTAAAGTTAAAGCCCGTTCCCCCGTTATTTTTGTGCACTACCGCCGCATCTCCCAAAGTCATAAATATCGTCCCAATCGAATCCTCTATGGGGAGTACAAAGCAGGATGATAACTGTCCCGTCCCTCCTGGATTCCCAGCCTCAAACATCGCCTTTCCGGCACACACCATTTTGAGACTTATCATCCTCTCATAAAACTTATTTGCCATCTCCATCACAATCCCGTTTGACGCCCAGTTAACTTCTGGCTTGGCCATATGGTATGCCACTCTCCACAGCATCTCCCCCACCGTCTCAACCGTCTTCCCCTTCATATCCGTCCGCAAATAACGCTTCTTCGCGACCTCGAGCGCGTTCTTCGTTAGCTTTGGTTCAATTATTTTTGGTTTCGTCATATTTTGTGATTCTCAGGGTGTTCTCTTCGTCAGGGTCTTTCCTTGTAAGATACCGATATTTGTATCTTACGAAGAGAGACCCTGTAAAGTATTACTTATCACATTTGCTATAAGCACACGACGGACACGTCGAGCACCCCTCTTCTTTCCGCATTGGAGTCCCACATTCTGGGCACAACTCCTCGCTCGTCACTTGCTTCTCAGCCTTAGTCTCAAATGGCGCCGACTTCTCCAGCACCACTTGCTCTCTAGAGCCCTCGACATATACCGTCATACCCTTAAGCCCCAGCTCCCAGCCAAGCTGGTAGGCCCGAGCGACCTCGTCTGCCGTCGCCGTACTCGGGAAGTTAATCGTCTTACTAATCGAGTTATCAATCCACCGTTGCATCACCGCCTGCATTCGTACATGCTCCGTGACCGTTAAATCAGCTGACACCACATACACCTCCCGCATCTCTTTGGGCACTTCCATGATTTTTTGACAACTCCCCCCCCGCTCTCTTACCAGTTCAAAAATTTTCCTGCGCTGACTGATTCCTAATCCTCGCTTCCTTAGTTCCTGCTCAAATAATTCGCTTGTGTAATACATCTCTCTCCACTCTTTCCCCTCCTTCTCTGCACCCTCTCTCGTATGGCGAACATATGACAAAGCAAATACTGGCTCACACCCATATCCCTCAAGTCCTGAGATTGTCGCAATCGATCCAGTCGGTGCAACTGTTGTCTGCGCTCCATTTCTGATCCCATGTTGTTTCAAATTCTTAATTAATCCCTTCCAATCTAGCTCACCTCTCCCAAAGTTAGTTGCATGCTTAACCAATGGCTTTGGCACACTCCACTTGAGATTAGTGGGATCATAGATACTCCCCGCAATTCCTGGGAAAGCACCCCTAACTCGCGATAGCTCGACCGACGCTGTCATACTCTGATATCTAATAAACTCCATGATTTGCGAGGCCAGCTCTTGCCCCTTGGCACTCCCGTATCTCACATTCACCATGTACATGAGGTCCGACATTCCCATCACCGATAGACCAATCCGTCTTACTTTGCGTGCCACCTCCTCTAGTTCTGGCACAGCCGACACATATTTATTCACATCCACTACATTATCCAAAAATCTTGTTGCCAACCTCACCGTCTCCGCTAGCTTATTCCAATCTATTACGTATTGCACGTTTCCACGTTTCCACGTTTCCACGTTTTTTTCGTGCTGACGTGCTGACGTGTCCACGAGCTTACGTACATGCTCTCGCAAGTTAATGCTTCCCAAACAACAGTTCTCGTACGGCCCTAGCCACTGCTCTGCACAGGGGTTTGTCGCTTCCAGTTTGTACAAATGCGGGACAGGGTTGCTTCGATTAGCTTCGTCCAAAAATAGCACCCCCGGCTCGCCATTTTTGTATGCATACTTCACAATCTCGCCAAATAGTTCTCTGGCCGGAACCATTCGGTAGAGGTCGCCGTTCTCCGGATGACGAAGCGCGAAATCATCATCTTTGGACACCGCTTTCATAAACTCGTCTGTTAATCCTACCGAGATGTTAAAGTTAGTAATCTGCCCCTCTGTTGCCTTACATCTCACGAACTCATAAATATCAGGATGCCAAACCGGGAGCACTGCCATGGCAGCCGACCGCCTCCCCCCACCTTGCCCAATCACCCAAAAAGCTGTGTCATATACTTTGATAAACGAGACCGCTCCCGTTGCCTTACCCTTAGTCGTACTAATTGTTGCATCCTTAGGTCTAATCCGCCCGAATGAAAATCCGACCCCTCCTCCAGTTTGCAAGGTCAAAATTGCTTTGCGTAGCACCGAGAAGATCGAATCCGCCCCCTTCCCTAGGTCATCCTCAACCGGCAAGACGAAACAGTTGGCGAGCTGCCCATACTTGGTCCCTGCATTAGCCATTGTGCGCCCATTCGGAACAAACCTCATCTCATAAAGCATTTCAAAAAACTTCTCTCTTACTTCCATAGCTGTCTCACCACTACTCCTGTAGTTGTTCTCAGCCTCAGCCACAATCCGCGCCGTTCGCATTAATATTTCGGCCGGCGACTCGACTGGATGCCCTGACTCGTCCCTCAAACTATAGCGATTGATCATGATTGCTGCCGCATTTTTGTTCAGCTTCGTAATTTTCATTAGTTATTTTCCTTTAACTTCTTAATTTCCTCTTCAAAGTCGCTTAAAGCCTCGAACTCCCGATAGACCGAAGCAAACAATAAATATGCCAGTGGATCAATCTTTTTTAATCTATTGATCACCAAATTTCCTATCTCCCAGGACCTCACTTCTGTAGTTGTCTTTCTCCTGAGTATCCCCTCGATCTCATCCACCATCGCCTCGATCTGCTCCATCGTTACTGGCCTCTTCCAGGTTGCTTTCATCACTCCTCTCTTCAGCTTCTCTCGATCAAAGTCCTCGATCTTGCCCGTCTTTTTAACAACCTTGATATCTACCCCCTCTGGTCTTTCATAGGTGGTAAAACGCTTACTACACTTAACACACTCTCTACGCCTCCTCATCGCCCCACCTTCGTCAGTTATTCGTGATTCCAATACAGAAGTATCTTCGTAGTGACAATATGGGCATTGCATATCTTTTACTCCTCTCGAACCAAAACCCTACATATAGTAGGGCTCATCTACCGTAACCCCTACGACTAGTGAGTGTCAACTAGTCCCGACTGCATCAAAAAGTAGCAATATTTCTACTCCACCTGGGCGCGGATTTTATGATCACATTCTTCACAAATCCCACATGGCCCCAACATTCTCGGATCTTGCTTACACACCACACACTTCCCCTCGTGATCAAATGAGTAACTATCTTCTCGCTCATTAACTCCCACCAAATCAGACATCACATTGTTGCTTCGCAATGGGTCTGTTTTTATGTCCAAATCTGGTCTCCCACACGATCCACCCCCACTCATCATCTCTCTTCCTCCCCGCTCCAAAAATTGTCTCTGCACCATTAGCCACATGCCCTCGTCATGCGACATTCTTACGGGGTCAATCCAACTTAAATCTTGATCTCCCATCTTTTCTTTCTCATATTCATATCTTGTCTTTACACTCATTTGAAATGCATCAAATATCTCCTTCATTTTTTCTACCCTTCCCATCCCCAACTCAAACAACATTGCTCGCACCACGCTCGCCGACATCTCCTCAACCCAACTAGGTAGTACATCCTTCCTACTTACTCCGATTTCCACAACTAACTTTTCAAAGCTTAATCTTGTTATGAATGGCTTCGCCACAAAATCCATATGATCTGCAACATTCCACCGATTCACCCCAGACAAGTAATTAGCCAGTACTCTTAAATCGTCAATCTTGAACTCATCATTTCTAATTGCAGTTGCCCTAATTTGATCGTTCTCCTGTTTTTCATATACATAAACCATGCTATATCCACCCATATCTGGATCATTGGGGTCAGTAGGGCTCATCAATACCACAGTCTCACCCACTTTAATTCGCCCAAACATCTCCTGCAATTTTTCAATTCCTCTTTTTTCGCTTTGTGTTCGATCTAGGTTTGCGCCCGCCTTCTCACGAATCAAAATTGCATCATCTGCCATCTGTAACAATGTTTTCCCGCCAAAATCAGGAGAGTATAGAACTCCATTTCTTAAATTCAAACGATACTCGCGATAATTAACCTTAAAAATATGCTCAGCAGCCCAATTTACGTTATTCGACCCAATAACTTTTCCCATTATTTCTTCATCAATACCCAGATGTTCTTTCATCCACAGGTAATACCAAACTGAATATTGTTTGCGATACTCGGAAGCCCTATCACCAAAATCTATTCTTTCCGCACCCACACCCACTCCTTCATCCTCTCGCTCGGAGGATATAGAAAAGGCAACATGTTGGGAAGTTCCTGGCTTCGCCCGCCATAGCTTTAGCGACGGTGGGGCTTACAGTTGCGGCACAGCTCCAGAATTAAACTGGATTCCTTACACCAACATATTGATTTGTTAACAATCTCTAGTTAAAACCGATCCTGCGGAGTCGTCAACTGCGTCCCACAGCTCTCTTCTAATCGACTCCGTATCTGACTAATCTCTTCGTATTCTTTGTAGATCACACTTCTTACATTACCCCTACTCGACTCTATAAATATCTCAATATCCCCATAATCTCTTGGGTTGTACTCAATACACTTTGCCTTATCACGCAAAACTCCTCTCTCAAGTTCGAGCAAGTTTAATCGTTCATACCTCACTCCCTTAAGCATTGTGTAAACACCTCGCTCAACATTCCCATTCAAAACATACTTAATTGCACAATTCCTCCGCTTTTTCCCTACCGCAAGTCCCAGTCCTATTCTTCGATCCTTAGGCGTAAAAATATACTGCGGAATCGTCTTCGTTGTCTCCCACCAATCACAAGTTGGTATCCCTCCTACCTCTACTAACCCTCGGTACAACTCATTAGTGTCTAACTCTTGTCGCAAGTCACCCCCAACCAGTCCCAACCTACTCATTAATCCTGATAATGACGCAACATATAACGAAAATAGAAATACTCCCACCCCAATCAACAGCAAAACCGCAGTTAATGCGTAGTTAATTGGAGAATTGGAGAATTTGTGATTGGTGTACATTGCCCTATCTTACCCCAAATACTCGGCAATCAGGTGTGCATATATCTCTGTTGTCTTTTGCAATGATTCGAGGTTCACCCACTCTTTCCTTCCATGCTCTCCTCCTCCATCTGGCCCAAATCCCATGATTGTAGGGATATCACGCTTCACCATCATCCAAGCGTCAGTTGCAGGCCCCGATACTGCAACTGGCGGATTTACCCCAGTTACATCTTTTGCTACTTTCTGAAGCGCAAGAACGAGTGGATCGTGTGGATCCATCTCCACCGCAGGCGAATAAACCAAATCTACAATTTCATAATCAATCCCCAGTTTGACCAATTTCTCAATTAATAAGAGCTTTACTTGTGCGTCAGAGTTTCCAGGTAACAATCTCACGTCTCCATACGCAACACATGATTCTGGAACGACATTAAGTCCTACCCCACCTTCGATCTTGGTTGGGAAAGTGAAAACCGGCTTTCTACCTTCAAACATTTTCGAAGTCTTGTACGGTATTGCCAAATCTTGGAGAGTCTCAATCACTCTCCCCATATCCACAATTGCGTTATGTCCATCCTCTTTTCGCTCCCAGGCAGAAACTCCCGTATGTACCGCCTTACCCCTAACAATAATTTTGAATCGATATATTCCTCTTTGACCGATCCTTACATACTTGCTCCCATGCTCCCCTATCAAACATGCTTTGGGCAAAACCCCATTTTCCAACAAGTATTGTGTCCCATATTTACTACATGCCCCCGACTCTTCATCAACCACAAAAGCAAGCATCAACTTCCCCGCCAACTTAGTCTTTGCTGTCATTAGTGCTTTGACCGCAAAAATATAAGCCGCAAGCGTTGCCTTCATGTCGAGCGCTCCAATTCCATAAAGATTGCCCGCCCGAACAACTCCCGAGAACAACCCCGTCTCATTTTTGGGATCAACTGGCGCTGTATCCATGTGACCATTAAGCATTAGGCAGTTTCTACCCCTCTTCTCCCCCCATTCGGCAATTACATTCATCCTCTCTCGACTCGGTCCCACATATTTAGGTGATAATCCAATTTCTTTTAATTTGTTGAAAATCAATGTCGGAACTTCACCTTCTACAGTCTCATGGAGAGGTGAGTCTCCAGGAATATATGGGTTGGTACTCTTTGCTTTAACCAGACTTGAAACAAACGCTACTTCTTCAGGAAAAGTCGCTGCTACTGCTCGGGCAATTGTGTTTTTACTAGTTATCCCTGGCACGTTATGAAAAATTGTACACCCGAGGTCAACATTCAGCAAATATTCAGACCACCTTCATCCGCGTCGCTTCAACAATATTACTCACCTCCTCTACCGCCAAATCAAGTTTGTCCTCTTCATTCTCAACAACATAATCAAAATGGTGCCACTGTCTCTGCTCCCACATCGCCATATCAATACTCCAATCCAAGTCTGCCTGTGTCTCGCTCGCTCGCTCCTCCATTCTTTTCTGTAAGATGTCTAGGTCAGACACTGCCAGCATCACAAACACTGAGTGTGGGAACATTTCTTTAACTTTGGCCTTAATATTCATCACCCCTCTGACATCAATTCGCCAAATAACGTCGCGTCCCGAATCAAGCGCCTCTTGAACATGCTTCTTTTGTCCACCACGATAATGCCCTCGATACTCCACCCACTCGAAAAATGCCTCTTCGGCGATTAATTTTTCAAATTCTTCTCGGCTCACGAAATGGTAATCAAATCCATCTTTCTCATCTTCCCGCTTAGGTCGACTATTTGTCGTCACCAACTTTTCCATCTTTGGATTTTTCTCCAAAAGCTTAAGCATCACGCTATCCTTCCCAACTCCCGATGGTCCCGACAAAACAAGCAAAACGCCCCTCTTTTTTTGTCTCCCCAACTCTACACCTACTTCGTCTGGTATCAGATCAGTCATAGCAAAAACGAGTATAGCATATAATGTTCTTATGAACCTCCCTAATTACTGGCCATTCCGACGTGCCACCCCAACGCTCACTCTTAACAAAAAGCAGCTCATCTTTATTTCCTTCTTTTTGGCCACCATTCTCGCTGGACTATTCCTCTTCCTGCGTGACCTCCCCTCTCCCGCCAAGCTTAGTAAACCCGCGAGTTACCCAATTAGCACCAAAATCTTAGATAGGAATAGCAACCTTCTCTACGAAATCTACTCAGACCAAAACCGCACCCCAATAAAAATTGATTATCTTCCCCCCTATGTCAAATACGCGACCATAGCCATCGAAGATAAAAATTTTTACCGCCACCATGGTTTCGACACTGGAGGTATCATCCGCGCGCTCTACAAAACCGCAACCGGACAAAGATTAGAGGGTGGTAGCACTATCACCCAACAGCTCGTAAAAGTAGCTCTTCTTACTCCTGAGCGGACAATTTCCCGCAAAATCAAAGAGGCCATCCTAACCATCGCTACCGAAATTCTCTATAGCAAAAATCAAATTCTCGAAATGTATCTCAATCATATCCCATATGGTGGCACTACCTATGGTATTGAGGCTGCCGCTCATCGCTTTTTCGACAAAGATGCCAAAGATTTAACCCTTGGCGAGGCCGCTCTTCTTGCAGGGTTACCTCAAGCCCCTTCTCGCTACTCCCCCTTCACTAGTCCCGACTCAGCAAAAACAAGACAGGGTCAAGTAATTAGCTCGATGCTAGATAACCGACTAATTTCCGAAGCCGAGGCCAAAACTGCCAAAGAAACTGAGCTTACCTATACCAGTGCAGGAGTCGATATTCGCGCACCCCACTTTGTAATGTATGTTCGCGACATAATCGAGAACCAATATGGCAAGCAAATGGTCAACTCCGGTGGTCTGCGCGTCACTACTACCCTCGATTTAGAACTGCAAGACGTAGCTTCGGCCTCCCTCTCCGCTGAGCTAAAAAGTTTAGGACGTCTCAAAATTAGCAATGGTGCGGCCTTAGCCACCAATCCAAGTAATGGCGATGTTTTGGTCATGATTGGTAGCAAAGATTACTGGAGCGAAGATATTGATGGCAAATTTAACGTCACAACTAGCCTCAGACAGCCTGGTAGTAGCATTAAGCCTCTCAACTATGCCCTTGGCATCGAGAACAAAATCATTACCCCCTCTACCATGCTTCTTGATACCCCCATCTGCTTCTCAGTTCTTGGCCAAGCTGATTACTGTCCCAAAAATTATGACAACACCTTCCGAGGTTTAACACAAATTCGTTTTGCTCTTGGCAACTCTCTTAATATCGCCGCCGTGAAAGTTTTAGCTCTCAATGGTGTCGAAAACTTTATCGATTTCGCGCAAAAAATGGGGATTTCAACCTGGAAGGATCCCAAAAACTATGGTCTTTCTCTAACTCTTGGTGGTGGGGAAGTGACAATGATTGACTTAAGTACTGCCTTTGGAGTCTTCGCTAATGGCGGTGAAAAAGTCGCTCTCAATCCAATTCTCAAAGTCGAAGACCCTACCGGCCAAATATTATATGAGAAAAAGGAAGATCAACTTAAAAAAGAACGCGTCCTCTCTCCTAGCACTGCTTTTCTAATCTCTCATATTTTGTCTGACAACAACGCTCGCTCAAGTGCTTTTGGCACAAACTCTGTTTTGAATGTACCGGGGAAAACTGTCTCCGTCAAAACCGGAACCACCAACAACCTTCGCGACAACTGGACTATTGGCTATACTCCCAACCTTCTCGTTGCAACCTGGGTAGGCAACAACGACAACTCTCCAATGAGTTATGTCGCTAGTGGTGTAACTGGTGCTAGCCCCATTTGGCAAAAAATCATGAAATACGCTCTACGCGATGTCAAAACTCCAGGACTAGTCAAACCAGAAGATATTGAAGGCGCGAGTGTCTGTAGCAATTCTGGAACACTCCCCTCCGCCGAAACCCCGTGCGAAACACGCTATGAATATTTTCTCAAAGACACTGTTCCCACTGTAAGTACAGTGTTCCAAAAAGAACTCTTTGTTAACAAAACCACCCATCATCCACCCAACAACGAAGGTGAATTTGGCGATGTCGAGGCTAAGCTCCAAACTGTTGCCTCCGATCCCTTTATCAAAGACTATTGTGTTGACTGTGGCCCCTACCCCGAAGGCTATAAAGAGCCTCCCATTGATGTCCCCTACTCCGGTACTTCCTTCACAACCGATAATGAAAACTAAAATATTTCTAATCCCATTATTGATAATTCTTACTTCGTTATTCACATATCTGGCCCTCCCCCCTCAAATCCCCCTGTCCCCAATTAGCTCCACTGCTCCCTCACTGGAAAACTGGGATACTGGAAAACCGGAATACTTAATCCTCGGTTTCGCTCCCTACTGGAATCTCAAAAAACTTTCCCCCGAATCTTCGAGTGGTATCACCCACTTCGCTTACTTTGCCCTTCATCTTAATCAGGATGGGAATATCTATACCCATGTTAATAAACGAGAACAAGACCCAGGATTTACCAATTATCAACGCCTCCTCGCACACTCAGTTTCCATTCCCAATAAACCTCTCATTCTCACCTTCATGCCCATTAATCAGGATGCACTAAACAATATTCTCTCTTCCACGGCAGCACGCCGCAACGCCATCACCTCTATTCTTACTTCTCTTAATGAAAGTGGTGCAACTGGAGTAAATATCGACTTCGAACCAGTTGGTGATATTTCCCCCACCCTCCGCGACAACTTCACCCTCTTCATCAAAGAACTACGAGAACGGATATACGGATATACGGATATACGACATGTCTCCATCTCCATTTACCCCTCCGCCGCGGTCAAACCGCGGATCTGGGATCTCGCCACTCTCGCTCCCCTCACTGACTACTTCGTCGTCATGACCTACGACTACACCATGCCCAAAAGTAACACTGCTGGACCCAACTCACCCCTTCGCGATCTCGAAAACAATTTTGAACATAACATTATCAAAAACATTTCTGAGATTACTACCACTGTCCCAGCATCCAAAATCCTCCTTGGTATTCCTCTCTATGGTTATGAATGGGATACTGTTGATGCTAGCAAGTACTCTCCCACTAGTAGTCGCGGCGCAACCGCCAGCCTCGAACTTATTCAGCAAATGCTAGATGCCAAAACTCTCGAATTAGTTTGGGATCGCAACTCCCTCACTCCCTACGGCACCAGCACCGAGTCAGGCAACACTACTCAAATCTATTTCGAAAACGAGGCCTCCCTCCGACTCAAACTCGAATTTGTCAAAAGTAGCCATCTCGGTGGCATCGCCCTTTGGGCTCTTGGCTACGATAACAACGTCCCTTGGCTCTGGCCTACCCTCTCAACACTCAATCAAGAGTAGGGTACAATATTCTTGAATGCGCAAATATGGTAAAAAATCTCCACTTTCTGTAACTAAAGTCTTAGAACTCCTCGGCAAACCCCTCTTCTTTCTGTTCACAATTATTACCCTTCTTCTCTATTCTCTCCTCCACACTCTTTCAATAAGCTTACTTTCTGTGCGCAAAGTACGTCTCCCTTCTCTCCATTTACCCTCGATTCATATTAAGCTCAATTATTCACTTTGTATTGGCTCTTTTTCTGCTCTCTTTCTCTGTACCCTCTTTTATCTCCTCATCCTCAAAGACCTTCCCTCTGTTCGCCTCCTCTCCGACTCTCCTCCCGCCCTAACTACCAAAATCTACGACCGTAGTGGCACCCTTCTTTATCAAATCTATAAAGACGAAAATCGTAGCCTCGTTAAACTCTCTGATCTCCCCCCTCATCTAATTCAAGCCACGATCGCAGCCGAAGACAAAAACTTCTATCACCACTTTGGGATTGATCCCCTTGGCATTCTCCGAGCCGCAACCAACAATCTTACGCTCGGTACAACCCAGGGTGGCTCTACTCTGACTCAGCAATTAATCAAAAATACCCTCCTCACTCCCGAGAAAACATTTTCTCGCAAACTCAAAGAGCTGATACTCTCTCTCCTCGCCGAAGCTCATTACTCCAAAGAGGAAATTCTCGAAATGTACTTCAATCAAGTT